>ERZ772999.721-NODE-721-length-20194-cov-2.526143_pt1 | contig 20194 bp, 21 predicted proteins | sample MGYA00511467_ERZ772999 | MGnify/ENA primary metagenome ERZ772999 (study PRJEB29015, sample SAMEA2738064) | human oral metagenome | biome: human oral; feature: human-associated habitat; material: saliva | place: China | collected 2218 ... | reverse complement strand
AATAAATAATTACTCAAATAAAGACGCAATATTTTATACGAGACATTTAAAGATAGCTAAATTTTTACTAGAAAATAAAATGCCCGATCAAAAGGTTGTATTTGAAGCGCACGAGTGTTTTACTTTGGGTAACAAAGCACTTTATGATATGGAAAAAGAGATACTACAAAATGCCGATTTTGTATTTTCGCACAATAGCAGTACGCTAAACGAGCTTAGAAAATTTTTTGGCTTACAAATAGCAAATTCAGCAGTTGTTTATAACGGTTGCAAGCAAGATTATGATTTTAAGAAGAAAGATTTTGATTTTTCAAGTATAAACTATTATGGCTCATTCTTGTTATGGAAAGGCCTTGATTTGATGCTAGATTTTGCCTTAAAAACTAGTATAAAACTAGAACTTTATGGCAAAAATAGCGGAAATAGTTTTATGACTTTAAAAAACACTCTTAAAGAAAGAGAGCTAGAAAATTTGGTATGTTTTAAAGGACTACTGCCTCAAAATGAAGTTGTAAAAAGTATTATTGAGAACAATACTATTTTGATAATACCTAGTGTAAAAAGTGATTATTCGCTTTATAGCACTCCATTAAAGCTTTTTGAATATATGGCAAATTCAAATGTCGTCTTAGCTCCAAATTTTCCACCAGTTGCTGAAATAGTAAAAGATGGCAAAAACGGTTTTTTGTATGAAGCGGGTGATGAAAAAAGTTTAGAAGAGAAATTTAACTATATAAAGACTTTAGGTAATGAAGAGCTAAATAAAATTTCAAAAAATGCCTATGAAAGTATGAGTAAAAATACTTGGAAAAATAGAGCTATAAAAATAATCAAAGAATTAGAAAAGATAAATTAAATTTTTTTGAGTGGATTTAAAAGAAAAAGGGGCGAACGCCCCTGGGGTTATGCAGCTGGATAAACAGATACTTTTTTTCTGTTTTTATCAAGTCTTTCAAATTTTACAAAGCCATCGACTAATGCAAAAATAGTGTGATCTTTGCCAAGACCTACGTTGTTTCCAGCGTGAGTTGCTGTTCCTCTTTGGCGGATGATTATATTTCCAGCACGAACGAACTCGCCACCAAATTTCTTAACACCTAATCGGCGTCCGATACTATCACGGTTATTTTGGGTTGAACCTTGACCTTTTTTGTGTGCCATATCTTATCTCCTTAAGCTGCGATACTTACGACTTTTACACGTGTAAATTGTCTTCTAAAGCCGCGTTTTAGTTTTGAGTCTTTACGTCTGCGTTTTTTGTAGATAACTACTTTTTTGTCTTTGCCTTCATTAACGACCTCAAGAACAACTTTTGCACCCTTAACAAATGGCGCACCTACCTTTACTTCGCCGTCATTTACAGCTAAAACTTCTGTAATCTCAACGGTTGATTTAGCTTCAGCACTAAAGTGATCTAGCTTAAGGAACTCGCCCTCGCTAACACGATATTGCTTACCGCCATGCTTAAATATAGCGTATTTTGACATACTCTACCTTTCTAAAATTTGGTAAGACCAAAAAGCACTTTTTTGCAAAAGATTTATGGAGCTTTGTTGGTTGTAAGGTGTGAATATTAGCCAAAAGTTTATAAATTCTACTTTAATGCCCCTGATCTTATGATCTCATCGGCTAAATTTCTTATCATAGATGTGTGATCTAAGAAAAATGTTTTATCACTTGGCAAATGTGGCTGATATACCAGCGTTTTAGCTACTGGCGCACTTAAGATCACATTTATCAGTTTAAATTCAGGCGGAAAAGTAAAATAAAGTTTTGGCTTAGGAATTTCATTTTGAAAGAGCCTCTTTGCGTAAAATTTACTGAAATTTTCATTTTTTGGTAGCTTTATCTCTTTAAAAAGCTCAAATGGCAAAAAGTAGCGCGCCAAGGCGTGAAGTCCGTGCGCGAAAATGTAGAGGCGTTTTTCAAATTTAGGCGCCTCCGTCCTGCCAAAAGTGGAGCAAAATTTCTGCAAATGCTCGCTCATAGCGGCCGTATCTTTTTCATGCAGAGCTAGCACAAATTTAACCGCTTCTCTTTCGTTTGCTGGCTTTTTAGACTCTGCAAAAGTGCGAGCTTTTTCTAAGGCAGGGGCGAGTAAATTTTCATCTTGCCAAAGCATCGCCGTTAGCAGATCATGCATAACGCATAGAAATTTATAGCCGTTTTTGCTAGGTGGCAGGCCTTTTGGAAAGATCCTTGCCATACTATCTGTGTCGCCACAAGCGATAGCAAAAAATGCCGGTATGAGCTTCTCGCACTGGTCATATCCACCGCTGCATCCTGGGAGTAAATTTAGCTTAGCGTATTGAAAAATGAGATCATTTAGTGCCTCGGCATCGCCATCAGCTAGGCACTTTTCAAGGCAAAAGTCGTAGCGTCTAGCTCTTGAAAAAGAGAGTAATCGTATGAGCTCACATAAAAAGTCGTATTCGTTTAAATTTTTCTCTTTTATCTCGGTGTAAATGCTTGCATACTCGTCTAAAAGTAGCTCTTCATCGCTTTTTGGCGGTTTTTTGGTTTTGAAAATGTTAAATAAGCTTTCTAAAAATGACATTTTGCGTCTCCTTATTTTTGCTAATTTTAGCCAAAAACGCCTAAAATGGCTAAGTTTTTTGAGTTGCAAAAGTTAAATTTAGCGGATAGTTTAACCGCATTTTGGCTATAATCGCCCCAAATTTAAGCGAGCTTAGGACAAAAATGGCAGGCGAAGATCAGGAAAAAACCGAAGAAGCGACCCCCAAAAAGATAGAAGACGCCAAAAAGGACGGCAACGTCCCCAAAAGTCAGGATCTATCAGGCTTTGTGACCCTAGTTATTGCTATTGGTGTGCTGCTTGCGATGCTAAATTTCATGAAAGATCAGGTCATCTCACTTTACATCTACTACTCTAAATTTATCGGTCAGCCACTGACTTTGCCAACGGTAAAAATGATCGTTGTAAATACCTTTGGCAGGGCTCTTTTGATGATCCTGCCAGTTTGCATCTGCGTCGCGGTTGCCGGCATAATCGCAAATGTAATGCAGTTTGGCTTTATATTTACCACAAAGCCTATAACGCCAAATTTTGGCAAGATAAATCCGCTAAAAGGGCTAAAAAATTTATTTTCTATGAAAAAGGCGATCGAGAGCGTCAAGATCGTCGTTAAGGTAAGCATCGTCTTTGGAGTTGGATTTTACTTTTTCTTGCAGTTTATAAAAGAGCTTCCGCACACGCTCTTTTTTTCTATGTTTGACCAGCTTGCGTGGCTAAAAGAGAAGCTCATCATCCTAGTTAGCGTCATGCTTTTTATACTTTTTGTGATCGGCCTTGCTGACCTGCTTATCGTGCGTTTTCAGTATTTTAAAGACCTTCGCATGAGCAAGCAAGAGATCAAGGACGAGTATAAGCAGATGGAGGGTGACCCGCAGGTTAAGGGCAGGATCCGCCAAGCGCAAATGCGTGCAGCCAAGCGCCGAATGATGCAAAACATCCCACAAGCTGATGTCGTCATAACAAACCCAACTCACTACGCCGTGGCGATCAGATACGACAAAAGCCGTGACGAAGCGCCGATAATACTTGCTAAAGGGGTTGATTTCTTGGCGCTTCAGATAAAAAAGGTAGCGGTTGAAAACGGAGTGCAAATTTATGAAAATCCACCTCTTGCAAGGGAGCTTTATAGAGTTTGCGAGGTCGATGATACGATACCAGCGCACCTTTTTAGGGCTGTGGCTGAAGTGCTAAGCTTTGTTTATATGAGTAATAAGCAGAAATTTCAAGATAAACTTTGAAAGCAGTAGGTCAAATTTTTTATAAAAATGGTAGTAAATTTTGTAGAAAAAAGACAAGCTGCCTTTAAAACAGCTTGTCTGAAATAAAATTTTTAGTTAAGATATCCGTAGATATTTGCTAGCACCCAGCCAACAGCACAAGAGCTAAATACACCTATGAAACCAGGGATGATAAAGCTGTGGTTGATTACATATTTACCAATGTGTGTTGTGCCTGAGCGGTCAAACTGCACGGCTGCAAGGTCGCTTGGATATGTTGGAAGGATGAAGTATCCATAGCAAGCAGTAGCAAACGCGACAATAACGCCTGGGTGAACGCCTATTTGAACAGCGAGTGGCACGAAAGTCGCAGCTGCAGCAGCTTGAGAGTTTAGGAATTTTGATATAAGCATACCAACTATGATATACATCCAAGGATATGCTTTCATAACCTCGCCAAGTGAGCCTTTAAGCATATCAATGTGAGAGTGGAACATTGTCTCAGCCATCCAGCTAATGCCGTAAATCGCAACAAGTGCAACCATGCCGCTGTGGAAAATTTCATTTTGACCAATTTTGGCTGCTTTAATTCCTGAGTAGATCATCATGATAGATGCTGCTAAAAGCATGAAAATTTGGATCGTATCAACCATGCCAAGTGGCGCAGTCTTTTTCATAGTATCTTTTACTACTATGCTAGCGTTTGCGATAGTTTCGCTTTTATCGCCTGCAGTGATAACAACATCAGCGCCGTTTGAAACAATGCTTTGTGTTACCTTGTTGTCTTTATCTAACACTTGAACGCTTGTAAATTTAGTAGCATCTTTTACTTTATTGTCTTTTACGTTTGAGACGATCTTGCTATCTCCAACCATAGAAACAACTTGTCCGTCTTTAACAGTGATGTTTTTAACTGTTTTTTTATCTACGATTATTTCTATTGATTTACCAGGAACATTGCTTGTCCAGCTTGGGCGAAGTTGTTTATAATAACCTAAAACCGCAACAACAGCAATTGTAGCAAGGAATATCCACATAACATTCCATTGTTTTTTTGGCAAATGCACACCGATTAATGAATGTGCCTCATCAGAACCATATATATATTTTCTTTGTTCTGGATCAGCTATTTTTGCTTGGAATTCTGGGTCTTTATCAAGATCCTTGCCTCTAAATACTGAGTAAGTTCCTATACAAAGCACACCCAAAAATGTAGAAGGAATGGTAACTTTTAATAGATCAACATAACTTGTAAAGCCCTCAATATGAACTGTGCCAGTACCAAGAAGAACAGCAACCATAGACACACCAGCAACTGAAACTGGACTTGCGATAATAGCAAGTTGTGACGAGATCGTAGTAGCTGCCATCGGACGTTCTGGACGGATACCACTTTTCATTGATACGTCATAGATGATCGGTAAAAGTGTATAAACTGTGTGACCTGTACCACAAAGTACTGTTAGTGTCCAGCCACAAATAGGCGCAAGATAACAAACTGTTTTTGGATGTTTTCTAAGCGCTCTTTCAGCGATCTGAAGCATAACATCAAGACCACCAGCTGCTTGAAGTGTAGCACTTGCTACAACAACTGCAAGAATAGTTAATATAACATCAATAGCAGGCTTACCTGGTTTTAAATCAAATGCAAATACCAAAATAACAAGACCGATGCCACCAAGGACACCAAGTGCCATACCACCTTTTTTTGCTCCGTAGAACAAACAGCCGAGCACGACAATCAATTGTAAGAAAAACTGCGTACTCTCAGACAAACTTGTAAGAAATTCCATGATTTCTCCCTTTTCGAAAATTACGTAAATAGTATATAAATATTAAAATTAAATACTAATTAAAAAAGATATGTAGAATTTAATATTACATTTAATTCTTGTTATCTTATCTATATTTTTGTGGAAAAATAAATATATTTAAAAGAAAGATTGAGATAAAATCCTAAAAGCAAATAACTAATAGTTAAATTTAAGGAGAGAAGCATGCAAATCCCTATCGCTTATGGCAAAGATGACCATATAAATTTAAAAATAGACGAAAAAAATCTGCTTGGTGTTTTTGACCCAAACAAAGTCGCTAAATTTGACGAAGCAGCGCTTATCGCAAAGGCTTTAGCAAATCCGATAAATCAAAAGAGCTTTGATGAGTTTATCGCTGGCGATGAAAAGATCGTTATCATCGTAAATGACGGCACAAGACCTACGCCAACTGCTAAAATTTTAAAGCAAATTTACCCAAAGCTTCGCGATAAAAATAAAATTTTCATCATCGCCACTGGCTGTCACAGAGAGGGCACGCTAGATGAATACAATATGATATTTTCTAAAGAAATTTACCCAGAGATCAGAGCTAAAAACGAGGTTCACGACCACGACTCAAAGCACGATGAGATGGTCTTTTTAGGCGAGAGCAAAAACGGCACACAGATGTATCTAAATAAGATCGTAGCTGAAGCTAAAAAGGTGATCGTTATAGGTTCAGTCGAACCCCACTATTTCGCAGGCTACACTGGTGGCAGAAAGGCCTTTTTGCCAGGCACTGCATCGTACGAGAGCATCACACAAAATCATAAACTAGCACTTAGCGCTGATGCTCAGGCACTGCGCCTAGAGGGCAACCCTGTGCATGAAGATATGATCGATGCGATGAAAGTTCTTTCAAATATCGATGTCTTTTCTATACAGACGGTGCTTGATAGCGAGCACGGCGTCTATTACGCGAGTGCTGGCGATCTAAACGATAGTTTTTACGACTGCGTGAAAAAGGCTGATGAGGTCTTTTGCGTAAATATCCCACAAAAGGCTGACATCGTGATCTCGGTGGCACCATATCCTATGGATGTCGATCTTTATCAGGCACAAAAGGCCCTAGATAACGGCAAACTAGCGCTTGCGAAAGATGGAATTTTAATAATGGTCGCAAAATGCCGCACAGGCATCGGCCCAAAACCTTTCTTTGAGCTTATGGCATCAGCCGATACGCCAAAAAAAGTGCTAGAAAAGATAAATTCTGGCTTTAAGCTTGGCTATCACAAAGCTGCAAAAATGGCTGAAATTTCGCTCTGGGCACAGACTTGGGCTGTGACTGATCTAAGCGATGATGAGATGAAAGCTGTGCATCTAAAGCCGTATCACAACCTACAAAAGGCCGTAGATGAGGCGCTGGCGCAAAAAGGTGCGGATGCAAAAATAATCATCTTGCCGTTTGGCTCTATGACCGTGCCTAAGGTGTGAGTTTGGCTAAAATTTTATACTATGACGCGAGCTCTGGCATCAGTGGCGATATGAATTTAGCTGCTCTTGTCGGGCTTGGTGTGGATTTTGGCTATCTTTGCTCTGAGCTAGAGAAGCTAAATTTGAGCGGAGAATTTCGCTTAGAGCAAAAAAACGTAGTAAAAAACGGCATCGCTGCGACCAAAATAGACGTCGTTCTGCTAAAATCGCAGCCTCACGCTAGAAGTTACGCTGATATCAAGCAAATTTTGGCTAGCTCAAATCTGAGCGAATTTTGCAAGAAAAAGGCCACTGCAATATTTCACGTGATCGCGCAGGCTGAAGCGAAGGTGCATAAAGTTAGCATCGATGAGGTGCATTTTCACGAGGTTGGAGCGGTTGATAGCATAGTAGATGTCGTTGGAGCGGCGATCTGCTTTGAGTATTTATTAGAAAATTTTGGCATTTCTAGAGTCGTTAGTTCAAAGATCGAGCTTGGCGGCGGCGTAGTAAAGTGCGACCACGGATATCTTAACGTCCCAGCGCCAGCGGTTTGTGAAATTTTAAAAGATGTGCCAGTTAGTCTTGGGCGAGCAAATTTTGAGATGACTACGCCAACAGGTGCTGCGATACTAAAAGCATGCGCAGATGAGTTTGTGAGTGAGATAAATTTCAAAATAGAAAAAGTAGCTTACGGAGCTGGTGAAAAAAATGCGCCAAATTTTGCAAATGCCCTTCGCGCGATGATCTGCGATGTGGATGAGAGCCAAAATTTGGTGCAAAAAATGATATCCACAAACATAGACGATATGGACGCAGAAAGCTTTGCCTTTGCATGTGAAATTTTACGTGAAAACGGCGCTCTAGACGTCTTTAGCCACTCTATATATATGAAAAAAGGGCGCATCGGCTTTGAGTTAAATGTATTGTGTAAAAGTGAAGATGCAAAAAAGCTAAAAGAGCTTATATTTACGCACACGACGGCCATTGGCGTTCGTGAGATAGATGTCGTAAAAACCGAGCTAAAACGAAAATTCGTAAGTGTTCGCACAAAATTTGGCGATATAAGACTAAAAATTTCAGGCGATGATGAAAAAGCAAAGCCTGAATTTGACGAGTGCAAAAATGCTGCACTTGCACATAAAACATCGATTTTTCAGATAAAAAAAGAAATTTTTAAAAAGTATGACGAAATTAGAAATTCTAAAAAATGATATAAAAAAGCTAGGAAATTTAGCCGTTGCATTTAGCGGCGGCGTGGATAGCTCACTACTGCTAAAGGTCGCTGCGGACGTGCTTGGTGAAAATGCGCTAGCACTCACGGTAAAATCGCCATATATGTCTTTGCGAGAGATAGACGAGGCAGCAAAATTTGCTAAATTTTATGGCATCAGGCACGAGGTATTTGAGGTAGGCATCGCCGATGAGATAAAGCTCAATCCGCAAAATCGCTGTTATCTTTGTAAAAAAGCAGTTTTTTCAAGGCTTCTTGCTCGTGCAAAAGAGCTTGGCTTTACAAATTTGGCTGATGGCACAAACAAAGACGATCTTGGCGAATATCGCCCAGGCTTAAAGGCAAAAGAGGAGCTTGGCGTGCTTTCGCCTCTAATAAATTTACGTAAATTTGAGATCCGCGAGCTCTCGCGCGAGCTAAATTTAGCAACGGCAGAAAAGCCAAGCTACGCATGCTTGCTAACTCGTTTGCCGCATGAAAAAGAGATAAGCATTAGCGATCTAAATTTAGTAGAAGCGGCTGAAAATTTACTGATAAAAAGCGGCTACGCAAATGTGCGAGCAAGGCTTGATGATAGAAAAATGAAGCTGCAAATGCCATTTTCTAGCATGCAAAGCTTTTTAAACGACGTGAAATTTAAAGCTATCGTTAAGGAGCTAGTTGCACTTGGCGCGGCAGAGGTGACGCTTGATCTAAAGGGGCTTAGAGAGGATGTTTTGGTATGAGCGAGACTGAAATTTTAGAATTTATCGCTGGTATAAAAAACGGCAAGATGAGCGAGCAAGATGCGCTAAAGTATCTAAAAAACTACCCATTTAACGACATCGGATGCGCTAAGATCGACACTCAGCGCGCTTTGCGAAATGGCACTGGCGAGGTGATATACGGAGCAAATAAAACAGATGATGAAATTTTGCAAATCGCTAGTGCGATCGGCGAAAAAAATGAAAATATCCTGATCACAAGAACAAATGAGAGTGTTTTTAAACGCATTTGTGAGATCTTTCCGCAGGCAAATTTTAACGCTCGTGGTAGGGTGATCAGCATCAAATTTCAAGAGCAACTACCCACAAAAAGCTACATCGCGATAGTCTCTGCCGGCACTGCTGATGGTGCAGTCGTGGAGGAGGCCTATGAGACGGCAAAATTTCTAGGCAACGACGTGAGAAAATTTACAGATGTCGGCGTAGCAGGGCTACATAGGCTGGTCGCAAAGCTTGACGAGATACGTGGTGCAAAGGTCGTGATAGCCGTTGCTGGCATGGAGGGCGCGCTAGCTAGCGTGCTGGCGGGTCTTGTGAGCGTGCCGGTGATCGCGGTGCCCACCAGCGTAGGATACGGGGCGAGCTTCGGCGGGCTGGCGGCGCTGCTAGCCATGCTAAATAGCTGTGCAAATGGCATAAGTGTCGTAAACATCGACAACGGATATGGCGCTGCATATAACGCAAGCCTGATAAATCATTTGTAATTTTATGCTTGTAGCACTGAAAAATAGACTAAATTTAAAGAAAAAGAGTTGTGAGAGTTAAATTTAAGCTGGAGAAAAGAGGCTTTAGCAAAAAAGAGAAAGTTTGCGGTCGAGGCTAGCATTTTTGGCTATAGCTGGTGTGATCTTAGTAACTGAAATTTACATCGCAGTTTGCGTAAAGGGTGGCTTTGTGCGGCACTACGCGGGCGACGTTTTGGCTGTTATCTTGCTTTACGCTTTGGCAAGGGCTATTTTTAGCGTGACGCCGTCAAATTTAGCGCTTAAAATTTTTGCTTTTGCGGCGGCTTTGGAGCTTGCTCAGTATTTTGGCGCGGTGCAAATTTTAGGCATAGAAAATAAAATTTTAAAGATAATGATCGGCGGGACGTTTGATCTTGCTGATCTGCTCTGCTATGCAGTTGGCTGCATTTTGGTGGATGTTTATGAAAAATTTGAAAAAAGGAGAAGCGATGGATAAAGAAAAATCCATAAAAAAGATGACTGAGGTCATGGCGAAATTTGTCGGCTACACGGGCAAAGTGCTGCCTGACGACGTGACGGCAAAGCTACTTGAGCTTAGCGAGCGCGAGACGTAGCCACTGGCAAAGGAGATATACAAAACGATGTTTGAAAACCAGCGCCTTGCAAAGCAGCTAAACCGCCCGTCCTGTCAGGATACTGGAGTGATCCAGTTTTTTGTAAGATGTGGCGCAAATTTTCCGCTTATCGGCGAGCTTGAAGAGCTGCTACGTGCAAGCTACTCGCGAGGCTCCGCTTCGTCACAACAGCGTCGAGACATTTGACGAGTATAACACCGGCAAAAACGTCGGCAAGGGCACGCCGAGTGTGTTTTGGGATATCGTGCCAAATAGTAGCGAATGCGAGATACACACGTATATGGCAGGTGGTGGCTGCAGCTTGCCTGGCAAAGCGACTGTGCTGATGCCTGGCATGGGTTATGAGGGCGTTGTTAAATTTGTCATGGATATAATGACAAGCTACGGCATAAACGCCTGTCCGCCGCTATTAGTGGGTGTTGGCGTGGGCACTTCGATCGACGTAGCGTCCTTGCTTTCTAAAAAGGCGCTTATGAGGCCTTTGGGCTCTAAAAATCAAAACGAACGTGCCGCATTAACTGAAAAGTTGCTTGAAGATGGCATCAATAAAATCGGCCTTGGACCACAAGGCATGAGCGGTGCAAGCTCTGTGATGGGCGTGCATATAGAAAACTGCGCCCGCCACCCAAGCGTCATAGCTGTTGCCGTAAATGTGGGCTGTTGGTCGCACCGCAAAGGGCACATCGTCTGGGATGCAGATCTAAATTTCGACGTAAAATCGCACAAGGAGTTCGCGCTATGAGTAAGAAAATTTTAACCACGCCAATAAGCGCCGAGGATCTTTTAAATATCAAAATCGGTGACGTGATCTATCTGACTGGACACATCGTCACCTGCCGCGACGTGCCGCATAGACGCGTAGTGGAGGAGGGTAGGGAGCTGCCACTAGATATCAAAGGTGGTGCGATCTTGCACGCAGGACCAATCATCAGAAAAACTGGCGAAAAAAGCTTTGAGATGGTCTCAGTAGGACCTACAACTAGCATGAGAATGGAGAAATTTGAACGAGAATTTATCGCAAAAACTGGCGTTCGTCTCATTGTCGGCAAAGGCGGCATGGGTGAGGGCACGATGAGCGGTTGCAAGGAGTTTGGCGCTATTCACTGCGTATTTCCAGCAGGCTGTGCGGTGGTGGCCGCAACGCAGGTTGAAGAGATCGAGAGTGCCGACTGGACGGAGCTTGGCATGCCTGAGACTCTTTGGAGGTGCCGCGTCAAGGAGTTTGGCCCGTTAATAGTCTCGATAGATGCGCATGGAAATAATCTTTTTGACCAAAATAAGGTCAAATTTAACGAGAAAAAAGACGAGGCATTAGCTGAAATTTTACCGCAGGTTGGGTTTATAAAGTAGGTAAATTTTGGCTTGATAGCTTATAAATGCGCTTTAAAATTTACGTTAATTTAAAGCGCATTATTTATCGCTGCTTCTAAAATTTCTCTAGTTTTTGCTGTGTGCTTGGTATTAAAACCTACCGTCGCTCTTTCTAGCCAAATTTACTCTACTTTAACTCACCCCAGTTTTTGGCGATATTTAGCGATGTTTTAAGTGGCACGTTTAGCGTGTAAATTTCCTCCATCGTCTTTTGCGTCGCCCTGCCAAATTCCTGCGCAAACTCGTCTTTTACTTCAAAGATCAGCTCGTCGTGGATCTGAAGCAACATACTCGCTTTTTCATCTAAATTTGCTCTAACTTTTACCATCGCCATCTTAACTAGATCTGCCGCGGAGCCTTGAAAGACCGTATTTACCGCCTCGCGCTCAAACATGGCTATTTGCATAGGTGTGGCACTTTTAAAGTCAAAGTAGCGCTTTCTACCAAGTAGCGTCTGCACAAAGCCATCGTTTTTGGCTGAAATTTTTATGCTCTCTAAAAACTCTTTGATCGTCGCAAACGCCTTAAAATAGCGCTCTATATACTCTTTTGCCTCGGCTCTTGTGATATTTACTTGATTTGCCAGCTTGCTTGAGCCCATGCCGTAAATGAGGCCAAAATTTATACTCTTTGCCACGGCTCTATTTTGTCCGTCGCTGCTACCAAATATGCTAATAGCCGTCCTTGCGTGGATATCCTCATCATTTTTAAACGCCTCAAGCAGCGCAGGATCACGGCTAAAGTGAGCTAGCAGTCTAAGCTCGATCTGGCTGTAGTCAAGCCCCACAAAGCTATATCCCTCGCGCGCCTCAAAGCACTCTCTGACATCCTTTGCGAGACTGCCACGAGCTGGGATATTTTGTAAATTTGGATTTTTACTTGAAAGCCTGCCAGTACTCGTACCAGTTTGCAAAAAGCTCGTGTAAATTCGTGAGCCCTCGTCCTTTTTCGCAAGCGCTAAAAGTGGCTCGCAGTAGGTGCTTTGCAGTTTATATAGCTCGCGGTAAGCTAAAATTTTCTCTATCACTGGATGAGCGTCCGTAAGCTCAGCTAGCACGCTCTCATCGGTGCTATATCCTGTTTTTGTCTTCTTTTTGGTAGGGAGTTTTAGATGCTCAAAAAGTATGACGCCAAGCTGTTTTACGGAGTTTATGTTGAAATTTTCGCCGCTTAGCTCGTAAATTTCACTTGTTAGCGCCTTTAGTTTGGTGTCGTTTTCAAGGATGAGCTTTTGCATTTTAGCTTCATTTATCTTGATGCCGTTTTGCTCCATATCAAAGAGCGTGAGGATAAAAGGAAACTCGTGCGTATCGGCAAGGGCTAGTAAATTTTTATCAAGCGTGTTTTGAAAAGTTTTATAAAATTTAAGCGTTATCCAAGCGTCCTCACTCGCGTATTTGGCGGCATTTTCTAGCGGTACATCGCCAAAAGTCTGCCCCTTTTTAACCACATCTTCAAATTTGATCGTGTCATAGTCATAAAGCCTCTTTGCCAGCGCGTCCATGCCCACACTTGAGTTTGGATCGCTAAGCCAAGCAAGTATCATCGTGTCTTTAAAATTTGCTGGGGGATTTAGCCCAAGGTTGTTTTTCACGATCTCAAAGTCATATTTTAAATTTTGTCCGATCATGCAACCTTTATAAATTTGCCCTACCGCCCAAGTGGCAAATTTTAGGTCTATTTGCTTTGGTGCGCCTAGGTAGTTGTGAGCCACTGGCACGTAGTATGCGTCCTCGTCGTTAAAGCAAAAGCTAAAACCAACGATCTTTGCGCTCTTGCTATCAACGCCCGTGGTCTCGGTGTCAAAGGCGACGATGGTCTCTGGCGTGATGTCGGCAAGCAGTTTCTCAACACTCGCCTCATCAAGCAGTAAATTTGCTCTAAAACCAAGCTTAAATTCAGCATTTTCTTCTTTTTGTAAGCTCTTAAGAAGCCTGTTTAGATCGTATTCTTTTAAAATTTCTGAGATGTTTATCAAAGGATTTTGCTCTGGAAATTTAGATTGCTCAAGATCAAGCGAAGTGATCGCATCATCAAAGAGCGTGGCTAGTTTTTTGCTCAAAAAGGCCTCGTCTCTTGCGGCTGCTAGCATATTTTTGGTGCGCTCGTTTCTAATAAGGGCTAAATTTTCATAAATTCCTTCTAAGCTGCCATACTCAGCCAAAAGCTTCTTAGCTCCCACTGCGCCGATACCTTTTACGCCTGGGATATTGTCTGAGCTGTCTCCTGCGATGGCTAAAAAGTCCCTCACCTGAGCTGGATAGACGCCATATTTTTCAAAGCAGCTAGCGCTATCGTGGTCGATCTTGCTTTGTGGGCTGTAAATGCTCACTTTGCCGTCCTCTATGAGCTGGTAAAGGTCCTTATCATGCGTGACTATTCGCACAAATATATCTTTATTTTTGCAAATTTTAACCGCACTTGCGATGATATCATCGGCCTCGTAGCCATCACGGCTAAGGCTGTAAAGCCCCATTTTTTCTATCATATCTATGCAAACTGGCAGCTGCTCTTTTAGCTGAGCTGGCGGCTCGCTCCTGTTTGCCTTGTATTCGCCCAAAATTTCATGGCGCAGGGTCTTGCCCTTGCTATCAAGTGCGAAGATGAGGTAGTCGCTTTGGTACTCATCTTTTAGGCTCGCTATGAAATTTGCAAAGCCACTTATCATGCCACTTGGTTTGCCCTCCCTGTTTTTAAGCCCGCTCATAGCGTAGTAAAGCCTAAAAAAGAAGCCAAAAGTATCAATAATCGTAAGTGTTTTCATTCTCTATCCTTTTGCGCCATTTTATGAAATTTAGGCAAAAATTTGGCTGATTTTATAAATTTGTTAGATGCTAAAAGCAAAGCGAGATTTTAAACGCAAAACAAATTTTAATCATTTAAAAGATATAATCTCGCCTAAAATTCAAACTAAATAATAGATAAATTTAAGGTAAAAAATGTTTATAGATAGCGTGAAATTAACCCTAAGCTCAGGCCATGGCGGAGCTGGCGCAGTAAGATTTCGCCGCGAAAAGCACGTCATTTTAGGCGGCCCAGACGGCGGAGATGGCGGTGACGGCGGAGATGTCTATTTTGTCTGCGACAACAACACCCACACACTGGCAAACTACAAGGGCAAAAAGGCGATGAGAGCAAGCGACGGCGAGGCTGGCATGGGCAAAAGAATGACTGGCAAAAAGGGCGAGAGCTTAGAACTCATCGTGCCACCAGGAACGGCGATCTATGACGCGCAGACAAACGAGCTGCTTTGCGACATGGTGAGTGAGGGGCAAAGGACGCTATTTTTAAAAGGTGGCAAGGGCAGACTTGGAAATTTTCACTTTAAAAACTCTATCAACCAAGCCCCAGAATACGCTCAAAAGGGCATGCCAGAAGAGAGCGTAGAAGTCAGGCTCGAGCTAAAGCTGATAGCTGACGTGGGACTTGTTGGCTTTCCAAATGTTGGCAAATCAACCCTCATCTCAGCCGTTTCAAATGCTAAACCACAGATCGCAAACTACGAATTTACCACGCTTACACCAAAGCTCGGGCTTGTCGAGGTCGATGAGTTTAGCGGCTTTGTCATGGCTGACATCCCTGGCATCATCGAGGGAGCTAGCGATGGACGCGGCCTTGGCGTGCAGTTTCTAAAGCATATCGAGAGAAATAAAATTTTACTTTTCATGATAGATAGCGCAAACTACAGAAGCATGAGCGAGCAGTTTAGCGTGCTAAAAGAGGAGGTGGCTAAATTTTCAAGTGTGCTTGCTAGCAGGGACTATGCTATCGCTATCACCAGAGTCGATGCGGCTGAAAATTTAGATGAAAATATAAAAGAATTTATGAAAAGTATAAACCTAGAGCCAAAACAAGTTGGTAAATTTGTCTATAAGCAAGACCTATACAGCTTTGACGCAAAAAAACCATACTTTGTTTTGCGGGTCTCATCAGCGACAAACGAGAACATCGACGAGCTTAAATTTGCACTGCTTGAGCTACTTAAAAAAGAGCTTTGAGTTGCGACTTTTTGGCACTTTGAACTTAGAAATTTAAGAAGATAAAATGAAGAAAATTTTTTGCATTATGTTATTTTGCCTTGGTGCATATAGCTGTGATCCAGCGGATCCAATATATATGTTTTTGGATTTTAATGACATAGATCGCGACGGCATGCTAAATTTAGATGAGTGGGTGGCGTGCAAGGCGCCATCTGAGCTAAAAATAGCACCAGATCTATGCACTAGTGATGAATTTAAAAGGCTGGATCTTGATCGTAGTGGCAAAGTTAGCGTTAATGAGCTAAGAAATTTAGTATTGCAAAAGATTAGTTGGCAGAAAGATCCATGCGCCTCTTGGCCGCCAAGCAGGCAAAACGCAGATCAAAATAAAAGTCGTTGAAATTTAAAGGAAAGTGATGAATGTAGTTTTTATGGGGACGCCTGACTATGCCGTTAGGATACTTAGGCACCTAAAAGAGGCTGGCTTTAATATAAAAGCGGTCTTTACCCAGCCTGATAAGCCAGTTGGCAGAAAGCAAATTTTAACCCCAAGCGAGGTCAAAATTTACGCGCAAAACGAGCTAGTAGGCGTGCCAGTCTTTACACCAAATACGCTAAAAGATGAGGCGGTGGTTGCTGAGTTAAAGGCATTTGAGCCTAAATTTATCGTAGTGGCAGCTTATGGCAAAATTTTGCCTAAGAGCGTGCTTGACGTGGCGACTTGTATAAATTTACACGCTTCTATCTTGCCAAAATATAGAGGCGCAAGCCCTATACAAAGCGCGATCCTAGCAGGCGAGAAGCAAACTGGCGTCACAGCTATGCTAATGGATGCTGGTCTTGACACTGGCGATATGCTAGACTTCATCTACACGCCTTGCGAGAGTAAGATGTCAAGCGAGCTTTTTAGTGAGCTAGGCGAGCTTGGCGGTGAGCTAATCGTAAAAGTGCTTAAGAATTTTGAAAATTTAAAGCCACAAAAACAAGACGAGAGCAAGGCCTCGCACTGCAAAAAGATAAGCAAGAGCGACGGGCTTTTTAGCTTTGATGAAGAAGCGGGGCAAATTTATAATAAATTTCGTGCGCTCACACCTTGGCCGGGGATTTATCTGGCAAGCGGGCTAAAAATTTTATCGCTTGAGCTAAGCGAAAAAAGTGGCAAAAGCGGAGAAATTTTAAGCGTAGAAAAGGACCACGTTGTGGTTGCTTGTAAGGGTGGGGCGGTCAAAATTTACGAGCTTCAAGAGCCAAGCAAAAAGCCAACAAACGCAAAAGCATATATAAATGGTAAGCGTCTTAGTGTTGGCGACAAGATAGAGTAATAATCAAATTTAATAGGAGAAAATATGAAAAATGCGCTAAGTATAGCAGGGGTTGATCCAAGTGGCGGAGCTGGAGTTTTAGCTGATATAAAGGTATTTATAGCACACGGCGTATATGCGATGGGAGCGATCACAGCGGTCACTGCTCAAAATACAAAGGGCATATTTGGCATGCAGTTAGTTGAGCCAAAGCTCATCGAGGATCAGATAAGAGCGATTTTTGATGATATAAGAGTTGATGTGATAAAAATAGGCGTTGTCCCAAGCGTTGAGATCATCAAAAGCGTCGCAAAAACGCTAAGAGAGATCAAAAATTTACCGCCAGTCGTGCTTGATCCTGTTATGAGCTGTAAAAATGGTGACATCTGGCTAGAGGGCACTGCAAAAGACGCGATCGTGGAGGAGCTTTTCCCGCTTGCAAGTGTGATCACGCCAAATATCTTTGAAGCGCGCGAAATTTTAAAGCGTGAGCTAAAGGGCGAGAGTGAGCTAAAAGAGGCTTGCAAGGAGCTTTTGAAATTTGGCACAAAGAGCGTCTATCTAAAGTGTGGCGAGATAGAAGGCAAGTCGCTTGATATATTTTATGATGGCAAAGAGTATGAAATTTTTAGCGACGAGCGCATAAAAACGACTGCGACTCACGGCTCAGGCTGCTCGTTATCTAGCGCGATCGCTTCAAATTTAGCAAATGGACATAGTTTAAAAGAAAGCGTAAAAAACGCGCATGATTATATCTTTAACGCTATCAAAAACGCTGTCATCATCGGCGGCGGACAAAATCCAGTAAATCACTTCTATAAATTTAAGGTGTGATTTGAAAGTAGAGTTTTTTCAAAGTCTGCCTTCGACGCAGGAATTTTTGATAGAAGCCCTAAAAAACGGCGAGATAAAGCCACCGCACATGATCGTAGCGCACAATCAAACCAAAGGGGTCGGCAGCCGTGGCAACAGCTGGGAGGGGCTTGGCGGAAATTTATTTATGTCATTTTGCATAAGCGAAGATGAGCTGCCAAGCGACATACCTCCGCCCTCGATCTCGATATATTTTTCTATGCTGATGCGTGAGGTCTTGAGCGAACTTGGCTCAAAGTGCTGGCTAAAATGGCCAAATGATTTTTACGTGGATGAGCGTAAAATAGGCGGTACTTTGACGAATAAAGTGGATGAAATTTACATTTGTGGTATGGGGATAAATTTGGCTAGCGCACCCGAAAACGCGGGCATTTTGGATATCAAAACTAGCGTAGATGAGCTAGTTTGGGGCTTTGTTAGCATGCTTGATAAAAAGATTTTATGGAAGCCAATTTTTAGCAAATTTAGGATAGACTTTTGCAAGTCAAAAAGTTTTATTACGCATATTGCAAATAGAGCTGTTTCGCTTCAGGATGCTGAAATTTGCGATGATGGAGCGATATTATTAAATGGGGAAAAGGTATATTCGTTAAGATGAGCGAGATAATAACAATAGCTAACCAAAAAGGCGGCGTTGGCAAGACCACAACGGCCGTAAATTTAGCCGCATCACTGGCGGTTGCTGAAAAAAAAGTATTATTAATAGACATCGATCCACAGGCAAACGCGACGACTGGACTTGGTTTTAGCAGAAGCGATTATGAGTTTAACATCTATCACGTCTTAACAGATAGGAGAAAGCTCTCACAAATCGTGCTAAAAACTGAGATCCCAACGCTTTTTCTAGCTCCGTCAAACATCGGACTTGTCGGCATCGAGCAAGAATTTAACGATCAAAGCAAAGACTATAAACTAATCCTTAAAAACAAAATTTCAGAAGTTGTAGACGACTATGATTTTATCATCATCGATAGTCCTCCAGCACTTGGTAGCATCACGATAAATGCTCTTAGTGCAAGCGATAGTGTGATCATCCCTATCCAGTGCGAATTTTACGCACTTGAGGGCTTGGCGCAGATCCTAAATACAGTTAAGATCATCAAAAAAACGATAAATCCAAAGCTAAATATAAAGGGCTTTTTGCCAACTATGTTTAGCTCGCAAAACAATCTCTCAAAAGAGACTATTGCAAATTTAAAGCAGCATTTTGAAAATAAGCTCTTTAAGAGCAAGGACGGCAAAGAGGAATTTGTAGTCGTCCCAAGAAACGTAAAACTTGCTGAAAGCCCAAGTTTTGGCAAGCCAGTGATACTTTATGATATAAAATCACCAGGCTCGATCGCATATCAAAATTTGGCATATTGTATTTTAAACTAAAAAATAAGGAAAAAAATGGCTAAAAAAGGTGGATTAGGGCGCGGACTTAGCGCGATACTTGAAGATGTAGAGCAGGCCTACAGCAAAGAGATCGCAAATTTAAACGACTCTGAGATAGTCGAAGAGATAAACATAGATGAAATTTTACCAAACCCTTACCAGCCAAGGACGCATTTTGACGAAGAGGCTTTAAAAGAGCTAAGTGCTAGCATCAAAAGGCACGGTCTCATACAACCAATAATCGTCATCAAAAAAGATGACGGCTACATGCTAATAGCTGGTGAGCGTAGATACCGTGCCACAAAGATGCTTGGAGCAAGCAAGATAAAGGCGATCATCGCTGATATTAAGTCTCAAAATTTAAGAGAGCTTGCGCTTATCGAAAACATACAACGTGAAAATTTAAATCCAATCGAACTTGCAAAGTCATATAAAGAGCTCATAAATGAGTATAAGATCACACAAGATGGCTTAGCAAACATCATCCATAAGAGCAGAACCCAGATAACAAATACAATGAGGCTCTTGCTGCTTAGCGACTACACACAAAGACTTTTGCAAGAAGACAAGCTCACGCAAGGCCACGCTAAAGTCATCGTAGGACTTAGTAGCGAAGAAGAAAGAATGGTCGTTGATACGATCATCGGTCAAAAGCTAAGCGTTAGAGATACAGAAATCCTAGTAAAAAAGATAAAGAATAAAGAAGAAGTAAAAGAGCCAAAGCCTCAGATTTCAGAGGAAATGAGCAAAAAGTTATCAAATTTACAAGAAATTTTTAAAAATTTAAAGATAAAGACAAAAGTAAAATCTAAAAATTTAATATTAGAATTTAGCGATATTTCACAGGTAGAAGAATTTATTGCTAAGCTAAAATAGAATTACAAATTTATTTTTATTTTTAGTATTTTATTGTAAAATCAGACTTTGATTTGAATATTAAATAAAACTTAATAACAAAATAAGGAGAGTGGATGTTAGAAATAGATGTGCCAT
>ERZ772999.718-NODE-718-length-20234-cov-26.206353_pt1 | contig 20234 bp, 20 predicted proteins | sample MGYA00511467_ERZ772999 | MGnify/ENA primary metagenome ERZ772999 (study PRJEB29015, sample SAMEA2738064) | human oral metagenome | biome: human oral; feature: human-associated habitat; material: saliva | place: China | collected 2218 ... | reverse complement strand
TCATATGACTTCCTTTTTTGTGTCTACGCCCTCCCGCCAAGCGGCGAGTCCCGGATAGGGATCGGGCCTCACCTTAGAGATTACCGATCCGAGCAGCTAATTCCCTGTTGTGACCGCCCTCTGGGAGATTCACCACCCCCGCCCACGTGACCGACTACACCACCTGGATAGACCCCATGACTAAAGACCCAACCCTCACACTCCCCTACCAGCCCACACGCGGTCGGACCTGCGCGAAGACCCGCGCGCGTTCCGCGATGACAACAGGAACAACACTCTGAGAGGGAAGACGCTGCACGGTCTCGAGACCCCAACACCCCAGAGGGCACGGCATAGACAGCCGACACGAAGGACGAGGCAACGGGGGTGCGCCCCTGCGGGGGCACTGCCCGCAGGGGCGCACATACAGGAAAGTGGCACCCCTCGATGGAGCGGTGCCACTTTCCATCACCGGTTCATCATGAGGGCTCAATTCATGGTGACTTTCGGTACCCCCATTGTGCATGTGACGCGCATATCATTTCAAGGCGAAACACCTGGTTTTCGTTGCAAATCTGCGGGTTATGTATGCACATTCGTGCACAAATCAGTGCCGAGCTGCGCAAACTAGACACGTTGTGGGTCCGCTCAAAGCGAGCAGACCCACAACGTTTGTCAGACAACAACGCCTCAGTGACGCTTACGAGCGATCACGAGGGTCACGCCGCCAGCCAGCGCAATGACACCTGCGCCCGCAGCGAGGGAGGAGAAGCCGGTGTTCGCCAGCGTCGAGTTGGCCGCAGCAGAACCCTCCGCGGGTGCGCCCACACCCTGAATACCGCGACGCGCACTCACAGGGGAAAGGCCATTGCCGGGAGAAACCTGACCGCGAGCGCTCACGCGTGAACCTGCGACACCGTTAGAACCGGTACCCGGCTCAGCTCCGGGGGCCGAAGTGTCAGGCTGATCAGTGCTGGGAACCTCAGCTCCGGGCGTCTCACCACCAGGGGTCTCACCACCGGGCGTCTCACCACCGGGCGTCGAACCACCAGGGGTCTCACCACCGGGCGTCTCACCACCAGGGGTCTCACCACCGGGGGTCGAACCACCGGGCGTCGAACCACCGGGGGTCGAACCACCGGGGGTGGGTTCTTGGGACGCGGGGACAGAAGGGGCTGGAGTGGGCTGGCTGACGCTCGGGTTATCTTTCACAGGATCGCCAATGGGGGTCTCGGCGGCGAACGCGACACCAGCAGAGGCGGCGATGATGCCGAGCGCTGCACTGGCGGCGAACAGCGATGAAGTCGTCTTCTTCATTATGTCTCCTGAAGAGGATGTGATGAGGGATGAATGCTCGACCCTGACTGATGCGGGGCGCATCATCTCAGGGTGCTGAGCCTTACCCTACAACACTTCCTGACCATTCCGAAGACTTTTCTTAAAATCACACCCCCGTAGGCTGCACAAACTGTAGAAATTTAAGGAAAATACTCGGTAAGTAACGAACATTCGGGCAGGTCATCACCCCTGCGCTGACGCAATAAACTTGAAAATACCCTCCATGATGAGTTGCGTCGCAATTGCCGCCAACAACAAACCTGAAATCTTGGTCAGCAGCATGATGCCGCCGGGTCCCAACAAGCGAGACAGAACAAGCGAGAACCGCATCGTCAACCACATGACGACGTGCGCCAGGATCACTGCAACCACAACAGCAATCCACGAGCCGACGTTCACACCCGCCTGCCCGACAGCAACCATGACGGCGACGATGGATCCGGGCCCGGCGAGGAGCGGCGTCCCCAGTGGTACGAGCGCAACGTTGACGCCCTCGTCTCCCGTATCGGGGGTCGAAGAGTCGGTGCCCATGAGGAGTTCCATGGCGACGAGGAAGAGCAGGACGCCGCCGGAAAGCTGCAGGGCTTCCATCGAAATGCTCAAAAGACGCAGGATCTGTCCGCCCAGGATCGCGAAGGTGAGGATCACGCCGAAGGATACGGAGGTTGCCTGGATGGCAGCTCGCCGCTGCTGGTGCTGGGAGTAGCGCGAGGTGAGCCCCAGGAAGATCGGCACGGTGCCGACCGGGTCCATGATGACTGTCAGCGTGGTGAAAGCCGTGGCGAAGAGCGCGACGTCGAAAATGCTCACGGGCGCACCACCTCGATGCAGCCCTGCGCGACGACCTCAGCGATCACGTCGGGGTTGGTCGTGTTTTCACCGATGCGGTTGGGTTTACCGGTGCCGTGGTAGTCGGAGGAACCGAAGACGGCCAGGCCCATATCGCGGGCCATGCGCTCGACGTCGGCGCGGTCCTCGGGTCCATGGTCGCGGTGGTCGCGCTCGATGCCGAAGAGTCCGGCCGCCGTCATGTCGGCGATCGTGGCCTCGGGCAGCAGGCGCTGGCGCTTGCGGGCACGAGGGTGGGCCAGGACGGGAACTCCCCCGGCCTGGCGCACGCAGCGCACAGCCTCGACTGGGTCGGGCGCCCAGTGGTGAACGTAGTAGGGGCCGGAGGGGTGCAGGGCCTCGACGAAAGCTGCGCTGCGGTCGGGGAAGGCTCCGGCGGCCACGAGCGCGTCAGCGATGTGCGGGCGCCCGACAGGGCCGCCAACGGGCGCGAAAGACACAACGTCCTCCCACGTAATCGGGTAGTCGGCGGCCAGGTTTGCCACCATTCGCTGCGCTCGGGTTTCGCGGTCTTCGCGAGTTCGTCGGAAATTTTCGACGAGGCCGGGGTTGGTCGGGTCGAAGAGGTAGGCCAGCAGGTGCACGGTAATACCCGAGGCAGAGCACGACATTTCGGCACCCCGGATAAGACTGACGCCCGAGGCAGGAACCGCAGTGACGGCCTCGTTCCACCCGGCCGTCGTGTCATGGTCGGTTAACGCGATCGCGTCGAGTCCGGCCTGCGCGGCGATAGCAAGGAGCTGCGCGGGAGTGTCAGTTCCATCCGAGTAAGCGCTATGAGTATGGGGATCAATTCGCTTCACCATCTGAGACTACCGCATTAATCCGGTCACACCACCGCCTCGTGCAGGCACGACCCGCGAGCGCGCCCGGCCCTGGCACAATCCCTTGAATTTTCAGCGCGCACTCAACGTCACGCGCACGTTATTTCGCTGGCCACAGCCAGTTTTTGAGAATCCGTCCACCTCCGGCAAGGCGTCGATCACTGTAGGAAACTGGCTGCGCACGGCTCTTCGGTCCCCTCAACACTGATTGGAGTACTGCGTGTCTGACAAGGATCAGACTCAGGTGTCCACCGCCGCCGACGCGGGTGATGCCGGGTATAACAAGGCTTTGAAAAACCGTCACATCCAAATGATCGCGATCGGCGGGTCGATCGGCACCGGCCTGTTCCTGGGTGCCGGCGGCCGTCTGGCCCAGGGCGGCCCCGCGCTGCCCAACAACGCCTACTCGTCGGAAGACTCCCCTTTCACGACATTCTTCTCTGGCATCGGTGTGCCCCACGCGGATGACATCATGCAGGTTGTCGTCTTGACGGCTGCTTTGTCCTCCCTAAACGCGGGCTTGTACGCGACCGGTCGCACGCTGCGTTCGATGGCACTCGTGGGCGAGGGGCCGCGCTTCACCTCCCGCCTCAACAAGAACCATGTCCCCTCAGGCGGCATCATCATCACCGCATCGCTCGGCCCGTTGGGCGTTCTCTTGAACGCATTCGTTCCCACAAAAGCCTCCAACATCGTCATGGATCTGGCGGGCATCGACATCGCCGGCACCTGGGCAATGATCCTCATTTCCCACCTGGCGTTCCTGCGCAAGGTCAAGCGCGGCGAAGAGCAGCGTCCCGAGTTCCGCATGGCGGGCGCCCCCAACACCAACTACCTGGCGCTGCTCTTCTTCACGGTGGTCGTCGCCTCCAACGTGACCTCCGAGTCGGGCCGCTGGCCCCTCGTGCTCTTCGCTGTGATCGTCATCCTCATGGTCGTCGGCTGGTATTACGTGCGCGGGCGCGTCGGCAACCTGACCGACGAGGCCGCAGCTTCCCTCCAGGGTGACGAGACCCTGGTCACCGGCGAGTAAAACGAAGGGTACTCTCATGCGTCTTCACGTCACGTATGCCGGCGGAACCATCGGCATGCTCGATTCCCCGGAGGGTCTGCGCCCCGGCGCTGACCTGCAGGGTTGGTTCGGATCCCAGCTGGAGGGCATCGAACTGGCGTCGAACATTTCAATGTCAACGCTGGACCCGCTCATCGACTCCTCGGAGGCCACCCCCGAGGACTGGCAGGCCATCATCGACGACATTAACGCGCACGCAGGCGAGGCCGACGCTTTCTTAGTCCTGCACGGCACGGACACGATGGCCTATTCAGCCGCGGCGCTGTCCTACGCCCTGGCGAACCTGGGTAAGCCGGTCGTCTTGACCGGCTCCCAGTACCCACTCGGTGTCGTCGGGTCGGACGCCTCGGCGAACGTCACGGGCGCGCTGCGCGCCGCAATCTCACCACACGCCCAAGGCGTCATGCTCTTCTTCGGCCACAAGCTCCTCGCGGGCAACCGCGCCACCAAGACCTCGTCGTGGGCGTTCCGAGGCTTCGAGTCGCCGTCCGTGTCACCCCTGGCACGCACGGGCGCCCCGTGGCGCTGGTACGGGCCTCCACATCCCGGTACCGGCTGGCAGGATCCCAGCCCGTACACGCGCCAGGACGTGGCCGTCATCGACGTGGTGCCCGGGATCAGCGCCGCCCGCCTGCGCGCGATGACAACGCCCCACCCGGACGCGCTCATCCTGCGTACCTTCGGTGTGGGTAACATTCCAGCCTCCGAACCGGGCCTGGTGGATGTCCTCGACGAGCTGGCACACGCCGACGTGCCGATTATCGTCGCTTCCCAGTGCTACCAGGCAGAAGTCATGCTCGGCCATTACGAGGCCGGCAACGCCCTGGCCAAGCTCGGCGCGGTCGGCGCCCACGACATGACGCTGGAAGCCCTGTACGCCAAGACCGTCTTCCTGCTCTCACAAGACAAACGGGGCGCTGACTTCTCGACCTACATGGGCCGCTCCATCGCCGGGGAACTCACTCTCCAGGACTGAGCGATCTGCACCCGACCCGGCCCCGGCCTCGTCCCACGCGCCCCCACACCGGGCACGAGGCCGGAGCACACTCATACGCGCAAAGTTTCCTTCCCTCCCCACACCGTAGAATGGTCGCCATGAGTGAAGAAGAATCCCAGTCCATGGCTGATCGCGGCGAAAGTCGCTCCCGTCAGCCCCAGTCCTCCGCCTTCCGTGAGTTCATCGGATCCGGGTGGGCCCCGCGCCCAACCCAGCTGCCCGAACGCCAGCGCGTCGCCGACTTCCTGAACGCACGCGCCCTCAAAGCGGGACTCCTCTTCCCCGGCGAACGCCTCGTCATCCCCGCCGGACCCTACAAAGTCCGTTCGAACGACTGCGACTACCGCTTCCGGGCGCACTCCGCGTTCGCGCACCTGTCGGGCCTGGGCGGTGAGAAGGAACCAGACACGGTCCTGGTGCTCGAACCGAATGAGGACGGCACGCACACGGCCCTGCTCTTCTTCAAGCCACGCGCGTCACGTTCCTCCAAGGAGTTCTACGCCAACCCGCGCTACGGCGAATTCTGGGTGGGTGCACGCCCCTCCCTCGACGAGGTATCCGCAGCGACCGGCCTGGAAACACGCCACATCGACACGCTACGCGACGCCCTGGCGAAGGACGTCGGCCAAGTGAGCCTGCGCATCGTTCGCGGCGTTGACACCCACATCGAAAATATGGTCAACGAAGTGCGCAACCAGGCGGGCCTACCGTTCGGAGACGACGCGCGCGAGGCCGACGAAGCACTCGAAGAACACCTCTCCGAAATCCGCCTCAAAAAGGACACCTACGAAGTCGAGGAAATGATCCGCGCGGTCAAAGTCACCAAGGCCGGCTTCGAAGACATCATCCGCGTTCTGCCGCGAGCCGTCGGCCACCACCGCGGCGAACGCGTCATCGAAGGCGCATTCGCGGCCAACGCCCGCGAGGAAGGCAACGGCCTGGGGTATGAGACCATCGCAGCCGCCGGCAACCACGCGAACACCCTGCACTGGATCGACAACGACGGCGAGGTGCGCGAGGGCGACCTGGTGCTGGTCGACGCCGGCGTCGAGGTCGACTCACTCTACACCGCTGACATCACACGTACGCTGCCCGTCAACGGCCACTTCACCGAGGTCCAGGCCCGCGTCTACCAGGCCGTCCTGGACGCCTGCGAGGCAGCTCTGGCGCGCGCGGGCCAGCCGGACTGCCACTTCAAGGACGTGCACGACGCCGCCATGGAGGTCATCGCTTCCCGCCTGTATGAGTGGGGCATCCTGCCTGTCACCCCCGAAGAATCCCTGGCCACCACCGGCCAGCAGCACCGCCGCTGGATGCCGCACGGCACCAGCCACCACTTGGGCCTGGACGTGCACGACTGCGCGAAAGCGCGCGCCGAACTCTACCAGGGCGCGTTGCTGGAGCCGGGCATGGTCTTCACGATCGAACCGGGCCTATACTTCCGCGCCGACGACCTCCTGATCCCCGAAGAGTACCGCGGCATCGGCGTGCGTATCGAAGACGATGTCGTGGTGAACGCCGACGGCACCGTCACGCGCATCTCCGAAGACATTCCGCGCACGATCAGCGACGTCGAAGCGTGGATCGCGCGCGTCCAGGGGCGCTGAGCGCGCCGCGCGCATCCCGCCACGTGAAGCGCTCTTACGGGCGCTGATCGGGCGCCTCGGTCTGGTCTCCCTCCGGGGACGAGGCCGGGGCGTCCCCGCCCGGAACCACGCCATCTTGCGTGGCCGCCCCGAAACGCGGTCGCCCATCGGGGAAAAAACCGGTGGGATCTTTGCGGGGACGCGTGGCCTGCTCGCGTGCCTGCTTGGGGCGAGCCATATTCCCGGGCGTGCGCTGCAGAAGCGTGAAAGCACGATCAATGTCAGCGGAAGCCAGGATCGCGTAGCGCAGCGCCACAACCTGCTGCGACGAAACAAGATCGCGGTTGCGCCCACGCAGGATGAACGCCAGAGCCGCCAACGCCATGCCCGCGAGCGCGCCAACGACGATGCCGCCCAGGACCCACAGCCCCGTACCACCCGCATTGTTCCCAGCCGACATGAACATGCCGGCGAGAGCACCCCACAGGGCGCCGCTGGACGCGCCCGACATCGACGCGCGAGCAATCGTGAGACGCCCCCTCACCCGCTCCACCATGTGCAGGTCCGTTCCAACGATCGTGATCGACGAAACGTCGAAACCGTTGTCGGACAGGAAGTCAACCCCCGCGCGCGCCTGCGCGTAGGTCTGGTAAGAAGCCACCTCGGTGCCAGTGGGCATCTTCGGTTCCATCACGACGGGCATTCTCTCTCCAATCATCCACAGCCGAGTGACCTGGGACTCATTGTCCACCCGGTACCGGCTCTCCGTTACGACGCATTCAACGTCACCAGCCTAAAATGATTAGGTGAGCGTTGCATCTATTGAACTTGGCACCAAGGGTCGCCGCGTGTACATCGGAAAGCTCGCCGGCACTGGTGTTTTCGACCCTTTGGGCGACCAGGTCGGCAAGATTCACGATGTCGTCGTCATCTTTCGGCTGAAATCAGAGGCCAACGTCATCGGCTTCGTCGTCGAGGTCGGGCCGCGTAAGCGCGTCTTCCTGCCGCTCACTCGCGTGACCTCCATCGAATCCGGTTCCGTCATCACGACCGGCCTGCTCAACATTCGTTCATTCACGCAGCGCCCCATTGAAACCCTGGTCCTGTCCGAACTCTTCGACCGGGTCGTCACCATGAACGACGGCTCCGGGCAGGTGCGTATCCTCGACGTGGCTATGCGTCAACGCCGTCCCAAGGACTGGGTTATCTCCACGCTGCACGTCCAACGCGTACGCACCTCATCCCTGGGTTTCACGCGCAGCGGCGAAACCCTGACAGTGGACGTCTCCGAAGTGTCTGGCCTGCTTAAAACCGATTCGAATCAGGCGGCCACCGCGCTCCTGCAGTACACGGAGGACATGCGTCCAGCTGACCTAGCGGACTTCATTCACTCCCTGCCCCACGACCGCAAGATGGCGGTCGCCCAGCAGCTCACCGACGCGCGCCTGGCCGACGTGCTCGAGGAGCTCGGTGACGACGACCGCGTAGCGATAGTCTCCGCTCTCCAGGCGGCGCGCGCCGCCGACGTTCTGGACGTCATGCAACCCGACGACGCTGCAGACCTCGTCGCCGAACTACCTGCCGCGCAGGCGCAGTCCCTCCTGGCCCTCATGGAACCCGAAGAGGCAGAGGACGTGCGACGCCTCATGACCTACGACGAGTCCACGGCGGGTTCACTAATGACCACCGAACCGATCATTTTCGCCCCCAACGCGACCGTCGCCCAGATGCTCGCAGCCGTGCGCCGCGAAGACATCCCAGCCTCGATCGCTACCGTCGCCTTCATTGCCCGTCCGCCACAGGAAACACCGACCGGCCAGTACCTGGGCATGGTCCACATTCAGCGGGCGCTGCGCGAACCCCCACAAACTCTGCTCGGAACGATCCTGGACCGCGACATTGAGGCCGTGGACCCCAACGCGCACATCGCGAAGGTCACGCGACTGCTGGCCACCTACAACCTGACGGTCCTGCCCGTCGTCGACGAGGATGGGCACCTGCACGGTGCTGTATCGGTCGATGACGTGCTCGACGAGCTGCTACCCGAAGACTGGCGAGATTTCGACGACGACGTGACCGACCGCATGATGGCAAGGAGCATCGATGGCTGATCGCCTGGACAACCCGCTCGAAAAGCGCCGCTGGTTCTTCCGCCGCTCCTCTGGTGGCGGCGACGGCTTCGGTCGCTTCGCCGAGGCTACCGCCCGCTTCATGGGGTCCCCCCGCTTCGTCCTCTACATGACAATCTTCGTCGTGGCGTGGATCACCGCGAACCTCCTTCTTGCGGGCATCAGCGAAGATTCCGCGTGGGACCCCTACCCCTTCATCCTCTTAAACCTCGCATTCTCAACCCAGGCCTCGTACTCGGCCCCGCTCATTATGCTCGCGCAGAACCGACAGGACGCCCGCGACCGCGTCGTGGCCGAACAGGACCGCATTCGCGCCGAGCGTAACCTCGCCGACACCGAGTACCTTGCCCGAGAGATCGCTGGCCTGCGCCTGGCCCTCCAAGATGTCGCCACACGCGACTTCGTGCGCTCTGAGCTGCGCGACATGCTCGAAGACCTACGAGCCGAGATCGCTGCGGACGCCGCCAACGCCTCGTTAAACGAGGCATCTACCGAGGGCGAGCACGAGAGCGACGAAGCCGTTCGTCCCCTAGAAGATGAGGACACCGAACAGTAGAGTGGGGGCCATGCCAGTCACGCTCGATTCCGTCATGGAAGTCCTCGGCCAGGTCATCGACCCCGAGATCCGTCGCCCCATCACCGACCTCAACATGGTGACCCCCGACCTGATCACCATCGACGGCTCGTCCGTCGCCATCAAGGTCCTGCTCACCACCGCCGGATGCCCCCTACGGACCCAGATCACGAAAGACGTCACCGAGCGCGTGGGCGCCCTCGACGGCGTCGAGAACGTTAGCGTCGAGATGGGCGTCATGGACGACGACCAGAAGAAGGCGCTGCGCGAGAAACTCAACGGCGGTCGCCCCGAGCGTGAGATTCCCTTCTCCCGCCCCGACTCCCTCACGCGCGTCATCGCCGTCACCTCCGGCAAAGGCGGCGTCGGTAAGTCTTCCATGACCGCGAACCTGGCTGCCGCGCTGGCCGCTCAGGGCCTGAAAGTCGGCGTCATGGATGCGGACATCTACGGCTTTTCTATCCCGCGCATGCTCGGCGTCGACCACGACCCGCAGGTCATCGACGGCATGATGATCCCGCCCGTGGGCGCCGGCGGCGTCAAGGTCATCTCCATCGGCATGTTCGTGCCCGACGGCCAGGCCGTCGTGTGGCGCGGCCCCATGCTTCACCGCGCCCTCCAGCAGTTCCTTGCAGACGTGTTCTGGGGGGACCTGGACGTACTCCTCATCGACATGCCTCCCGGCACGGGCGACGTCGCCATCTCGATCGCCCAGCTGCTACCCACCTCCGAGATTCTCGTCGTGACAACCCCGCAGGTCGCCGCCGCCGAAGTCGCTGAACGCGCAGGCTCCATCGCCGCCCAGACGAACCAGAAAGTCATCGGCGTCGTCGAAAACATGTCCTTCCTGCCCCAGCCCGACGGTTCCCGTCTGGAGATCTTCGGCGCGGGCGGCGGCCAGTCCGTGTCCAAGCGCCTGACCGCCCAGCTCGGCTACGAGGTGCCGCTGCTGGCCCAGGTGCCCCTCGACATCGCCCTGCGTGAGGGCGGCGACCGCGGTGAACCCGTTGCCGTCGCAACCGGTCCCGCCGCCGAGGTGCTCACTGCCCTCGCCAAGCAGCTGTCCTGCGCGAACCGCGGCCTTGCGGGTCGCCCGCTTGGGGTCTCCCCACTCCGGCACTAAGGTTCCCTCGCGCTCACGTCCGCGGTATCGTCCTGGTTGACGAGACCACTGCGGCTTGCGGATCCGTCCGCGGTATCGGGGCGCTCCAGCAGCGCCAGCTCGTGCGGGGCAACGTAGCTGTTCCAGGGGTCGCTTTCTTTCCTTTTCGAGGGTCTCGCGCACGCACGCGCCAGGGGTTCATCGCGTTTTTCGCGGGCAATCGGAGCGCCATCGCGCCCAGGTCGCGCCTCGCCTGTACCCTGTTGCGTGGAGAGGCGCGTGTGGGCGCACCGCTTCGAGGAGACCGAAACAACGTGAGGATCAGTGATGGCGGATAAGGCCCAGACCTGGGTGTACACCGAAGACTACGTGGCGGAGAGCGATGCTCTGACCGCCGCGCGCGCCGTCGCATCCGAACTGGGCGCTACCCCCGTCTCCTCTGGAACCGGCGCCGCTTTGCGGATGCTGGCCGCCGTGTCTGGCGCGCGGGCAGTCCTCGAAGTGGGGACGGGCGCGGGAGTGTCCGGCCTGTGGCTGTTGGACGGCATGGCCCCTGATGGCGTGCTGACGACGATTGATGTCGAGTCCGAGCTGTTGGGGCACGCGCGCCGCAATTTTATCGCCGCGGGCCTGTCTTCCCACCGGACACGCCTCATCGCTGGGCGGGCCCTTGATGTGCTTCCACGCATGGCGGCACGCGGCTACGACATGGTTGTTCTCGACGGTGATTTGGATGAGACTCCTCAGTATCTGGATCATGCCGTACGAATCCTCCGCCCTGGTGGCACGATCGCCTTCGTGCATGCCCTGTGGCACGATCAGGTCGCCGATCCCGCTCGCCGCGATGCGCGGACCGTCGTCGCCCGCGAGGTCGTCAACTACCTGCGCGACTCCGAGGAATTCGTGCCCACGCTGCTACCCGTCGGTGATGGCCTCGCTGTCGCCGTCAAGCGCTGAGAGCCGCGACAGCGCTGTCCGTTCCCCTTTCGGTCGTGCGACGTCCCTGATCGGTCTATGCCTCCCGCGTGAGGCGAATAAAGTCCTGTAATTGCTCGAGGTCGTGACTCCAGAACAGTGACAGGCCCGATTGCTGTGCCTCGAGAAGATTTTGAACCTTGAAGACACCAGAAAGAACAGCGGCGGGGACCACACCGTGTGTACCAAACTGCACGAGCCATCCGGTGACCTTTGCGAGCGTATCGTGATTGACGCGCTTATAACTATTGACCGCAGAATGTGACACCTTCGCTTCGATGGCCAAAATCCTGCCGTCGTACAGGCGCGCTATCAGGTCTGCCTTGTGCCCTCCCAGCACCGATTCCATACAGAACTCACCGATGTCGGGCGCACGATAGGGCGTGTCAACGGTTCGCCGCCTGACCTTGCGAAGTCCCGCGTCCTGCAAAGCCTGAGCAATGTCGCCTTCCTGGCGGTCCTTCGCTTCAGAGCGACGACGGGTTTGCGATCTACTGGACGCGATAATTGCCGTCGATGATACGACAGCGATGCGCAGCTCTTCATCAGTAGGCGTCCTCCCCTCTCGAAACCAGGGAAAACGCCAAGGGTCAATGCTCGCACGAATCACGTGAGCTACGCGCTCAGCGGCATCCGGGTCACTATCGAACGCAGCTACCGAAAACTTAACATCGGCAAGAACCTTGAGATCATCATCACTGATGAAAGGTGACGCAAGATAACGCAGCGCGTACCTCTTATCCTCATCTAACAGATAGTGACGCACCACCGATGAAAGATTTAGCAAATTATCGCTATCTTCAAGCAAGTTACGCACATAGACGCAATAATGTTCAAAATCGGAAATATACCCGGCGTGCGGCTCGGTAATACGTCTCTCTTTGAACTCACTGATCGAACGATCGACGTCTATTTCAAGCTGAGCACGCGACCAAACTAGTGGCATACTCTGACGCGCCATCACACGCTCCTTCCCTGAGGAGATCAAGACTCGGAATCATGATGCGCTCCATCTCCTTTGGCTCAAACTTAGTTAAACCTCCGGCGTACGTTCTCCCGTCGGATAGTTCAACATTACGATTCAAAAAGTGAAGGAACATGGCAAGCTCATGATCGGAATAATTCTCTCGGGGATACAGACCATGGACGACATTGATGTGCCGCGCCCGCACTATGTTACGAACGAATCGTGGGGGACGACGCGCCATGTACGTGGCAAGGATAGGCGCGTCGGCAGATAGGCCAACACTCCACCATGCCTTGCGATGACGAACGACATAGCCCTGATCCGCACCAACACGACGCGCATGAGCAATATAACGCTCAATGCGATCGACGCTATCCTCATCGAGAGAATCGTAATTAAGCGGAATATCAATGACGCACTTCAGGTGCGAGGAGGATGTCAGCTGATTCCCGGATGCAAAGAGTTCACGCGCCTTCGTCACTGACGGATAAAGTACTGATTCGGGTAAATCGACGTCATCCTTGCGAACAACCCACACTCGATTTGCTCCCGTCACAGTCCCCCGATGCACACGAAAATACTCTCCCAATTCCACGAATCCTTGCGGATGCTTCTTGCGGGAACGGCCAATCGACGACCAACGCGGACTGGATTCAAGAACAGCGCGCTTAACGCCAATTCCCTGACCAAGGCACCCAAGGCCAGACGAGGAGTCCACACGACTCATAAGAACTCTGTCGGAGGCGTCACCGCATGCGAAACATGTAATAACACCCGTGACCTGCGTATTTGCGAATGGAAGCGACGTCGGATCAAAGACATGTATCTCTTCAAGCGTCAGAGCACTGAGCAACAACCGTCGCAACGACACCCCGTAATTGACATCCAGCCATTCGGAGCTGGTAATGAATGCACCAATGTCGCCCAGCTGAGCATACTTCGCAGTCGCGAAGAAGAAGTACGAGTGCAAACCTGCAAGCTTTGAGGATGGAACACCCAGCTCTTGAGCTGTCGCAGCATACCATTCCTTCCATCGTGGCTGAATCTCATGGTGACGAACGTATGGCGGATTTCCGATGTAGAGGGTGAGGCCATCGATCTTTTCAATAACGGTGTCTCGATAGTCAGCAAGTCTAAACTCAATCCGATCATCAACACCCCACACGTGAGCGTTCGCTCGCGCCATCAGAAGAGCAATGGGATCGGTGTCAATTGCAATTCCTTTCGCATGAGGGAAACGCTTCATGGCCTCCACAATGAAACGCCCCGATCCAGTTCCGGGATCCACAACACGAGAGGGAGTAGCCCTGCCTTGCGCCCAGTTCATCATCGACTGAACGATTTCGAGCGGCGTGAACGTCTGACCTGCTGTTCGCCTGTCACTCGATGAGCGAAGGGCACAGAACATCTCTCCCAGGGGATCGTCACCAGCGAGAATCTTTTGCCGCAGTCGCTGCGTCTCTACCTCAAACGGGATGGCCTCCACAACCTGCGCGCGCTCACTATCCGTCACGCGTGCACAATCAACTCCAAGGGCAACACAGGAAGACACGAGAGTTCTCAGCCCGCCGTCGTAACCGTGCATCTTGTCCCCTTCCTTTTCCTGCTAGCTGCCCCAATTCTGGCACGGGCCATGCACATCAGCGTCCCCACGCAGACCCGGGAGCGCGTCATTCGCGCAAAGTATGACACAGCTCATCACAGCACGCGCACACCGGATTCGCCTACATGCATGCCCTGTGGCACGATCAGGTCGCCGATCCCGCTCGCCGCGATGCGCGGACCGTCGTCGCCCGCGAGGTCGTCAACTACCTGCGCGACTCCGAGGAATTCGGGCACACGCTGCTACCCGTCGGTGACGACCTCGCTGTCGCCGTCAAGCACTGAGAGCCGCGACAGCGCGCTAAGCTGGCTCTCACCCAACCAATACGCACGCCAATGGGCGCAACACCACCAATAACAACCAACAACCCTCAAAACACCCGGTCCGCAAAACCAGACCAAGCCAGGCCAGGGGTAATGGTGGGGGTTTTGCAGCATTAGAAGCCTCCCTTCGGCGTGTCGCCGGCGTGTCGCGCCTCTAATGATGCAATTCCCCCCGCTTGGTGGCGCAGTCATCGGCAGGCAAGACACGCAGGGGTCCTCGTGCAGCGCAATTCCCCCCGTTTGCTGTCGGTGAGGGCGCGCCTCGGGGCGGCGCCCACGTCGCAAACCACCTCGATAACAAACGCCGACAACGGGCAGTTGCGGGCAAGGTAGCCTGCGTTTTGAGCGCAACGGCGCCTGACCTGGCGTGTCGCTCGCACATGAACCGCTGAACATGCGCGTTAGCCCCGCGACACGCACGCCAACCCCAAGAGATGCGCGAGGGCGGCGCCGCCCACGCGCATACCATCGGAACCACGCGCGGATCAGGGGGCCTGCGCCCGCAATAGCGGGCCCACATGCGAGGTGTTGGACCCACGCGCGGATTAGAGAACCCAGGCGCATACCATCGGGCCCACGCGCGCGGCGAGGAGCGCAGGCAGCTCGCGCGCTCGCAGCAGTTTCGCATGCAATTCGATTGAATGAACTTTCAACAGTGTCCGCAAACGTTGCAATCCCAACGATATGGTTGCGTGGTGTGGCGCGGTGTTGGGGGAATTGCATGCGACATTCGCGGAAAGCTCGCCGGGCGGGACTCATGCGCTACCACTCATAGCACCGCCAGTAGCGCACCCGGTAGCACCGCCGGTAGCGCAGCCACTGACGCCGCCGGTAGCACAGCCAGTAGCACAGTCACTGGCGCAGCCGGTGGCGCGCCAGCGGCCTGACACGGTGGATACCGTCGCCGCAAACGACCTGCCCAAGCCCCACCAAGACAGATCAAGGGACCACGCACAGGCACGCGATGAAACAAGCACCTCCAACACCGATTATCCCGCACCAGCAAGCCGAAAGCTCTCAACATAACCAACACGTTATGTCCTTTAATTCCGACACTGAGTTAGAGCAGCCGACAGGGCATCACAAGCACACCAGCGGCCCACGCTGACGCACAAGCGGAGGGACAGGAAGAACCTGTCCCTCCGCTTGTGCAATGAGTTCAATCAGATTGCCTGAGTGAGCGCGTCGGCGAGTTCGCCCGCCTCCTGGGTGCTCATCTCAATCACGAGGCGACCGCCCCCTTCAGTGGGGATCCGCACGACGATGCCGCGACCTTCCGCGGTTACTTCGAGTGGGCCATCCCCCGTGCGAGGTTTCATCGCTGCCATGTTGAGGACTCCTTCCGAAACTACTGCCCACGCCGCCCACGGCGGGGTACCCCATCAATCTTACCGGATAACTGCGCGTTGTCCTTGACAGGTGATGCACTCTCAGGAATAAAAACAAGCTAACCGATGGACGTTCCCAGTAAACACGACCTTGTCAGTGCTTCAGGACCCCTCACAATGAGCGCGTTACACTACTCACCCGTTGCTAGGCTCACCGCCTCCTCAGGGTCATCCACGACATGCAGCAGCTCCACGTCACCTGGGGAAATCATGCCAGCCTCCACCATGGCCGAACGAATCCACTCCACAAGGCCGGACCAGTACTGCGTACCGACGAGCACCAGCGGGAATGACCGAATCTTCCCCGTCTGGACCAGGGTCGCAGATTCGAAGAGCTCGTCCATTGTGCCAAAGCCCCCCGGCATCACGATGAAGCCCTGCGAATACTTGACGAACATGGTCTTGCGGGCGAAGAAATAGCGGAAGTTGACGCCGCGGTTGATCCACTGGTTCATGCCCTGTTCGCGTGGCAGCTCGATGCCCAGGCCCACGGACGTACCGCCGGCCTCCCACGCGCCACGGTTCGCGGCCTCCATCATGCCCGGCCCACCACCAGTGATGACCGCATAGCCACGCTCGGCCAACAGCTGGCCGATACGCTGCGCAGCCCGATAGAGAGGTTCGTCGGGGCGAGTACGAGCCGACCCGAAGACGGAAATGGCGGGTCCGACCTTGGCTAGGGCTTCGAAACCTTCGACGAACTCGGATTGAATGCGCAGAACACGCCAAGGATCGGTGTGCTTCCAGTCCGCGCTCTGCTCCGTCTGGAGCAGCGATGCGTCAGCTGTCAGGTGTGGAATCTGGTCTCCACGTAGCACGAGCGAGCCACGGCGATAGGTATTGTCGGGTGTACTCATGGTCTATCCTTTCGGTCGACGTGGGTGGGGCGGACTCAGGCCACGGGGCAGTCCATGGGCGTGTGGAGGCTACTGCGCGAGCAAGAAAGCGCGGAGTGTGCGATGCACCCGGACAATATCTGACACGGGCGCATGTTCGTCGCGCGTGTGGGCCAGGAGCGGGTCTCCTGGACCGAAATTCATGGCGGGCACACCCACCTGCGTAAAACGTGCGACGTCCGTCCACCCGACCTTGGCTGCAAGGCCTAGCTCGGCTCCGGCCTCGGCGGCGACGCGCCTAGCGACAGCAAGGAAGCGCTCGGCGACCGGCGAGTCCGCGCCGGGCCTGGCGCCCTCACACAGATCGTCCACCTCGATGGTAGCGTCCGTGCCCTCGAAGAGTGAGCGCACCCACTCCAGGGCGTCGTCGGCGCGCTTGGAGGGCGCGAAACGATAGTTAACGGTCATGGACGCGGCCTCGGGGATCACGTTGTTCGCGATGCCACCCTCAACGCGTACGACCGAGAGGGATTCGCGGAATTCGAGTCCGTCCACCAGCTCGACGGGGTTACCGTAGTCGGCGATGCGCTCGATGACGGGAGCCATGGCGTGGATCGCGTTGGAACCCATCCAGGCGCGCGCGGAATGCGCTGCCCTCCCGGGGAAGCGCGCGATGACGCGCAGCGTGCCGTTGCAGCCGCCCTCGACGTGGGCGGCGGTGGGTTCACCCAGGAGGGCGAGGTCGCCTGCCAGCCACCGCGGGTGGTTGCGCTGAAGTCGCCCCAGGCCGTTGAGGTGGGAGGCGACCTCCTCGTGGTCGTAGAAGATCCACGTGACGTCTGCCGTGAGCGCCGCGTGCGCGCCTGCCGCGATCAGCGGGCCGGCCTCGCAGGCGAGGGCCAGGGCCGCCGCGCATCCGCCGAGCATGTCGACCGAGCCGCGCCCCCACACGACCTCGACGCCGTCGCGGATCTCGGTGCGCCCGGGCACGTTGTCGGCGATGGGGACGGTGTCCAAGTGTCCCGCGAGGACGACGCGCTGGGGCAGACCCAGGCGGGTGCGCGCGCACACGGCGTCGCCGTCGCGCAGGATTTCCAGGGCGGGCACGGATCCGAATCCGGCGGAGCGCAGCGCGGCCTCGACGGCGTCCGCCAGCGGGCCTTCCTGCCCCGACACCGAGGGAATGTCGATCATTTGGCGTGTCAGCGAGAGCGCATCCGTTAGGTCCGTCAGCTGCATGTGTCCTCCTTTATCGCTGCCTCCAGGATAGCGGCGCCCTCCCCCGTCTGTGTTCCGCCGCTCGCTCCCGCGCGGGGGCCACGGCCTCGTCGATTCGCTCGGGTTTCCGCCACCGGACGGGCGGTGTTACCCTCAGCACATGACACGCTGTGCTGACCCGTCACTGTTCGCTGGTGTCGCTTCTTTCCTCTCCGCTTCCACGGGCGGTCGTTTCCGCCTCATCATCGGCTATGAGTCCGAGGACGGCGCGGAGGCGGCGCGCGAGGGCGCATCGATCGTCGAGGGCAGCGGAGGCCACGCGCTGCTCATGCCGCGCGCTCTGCCCGCCCCGGTCACCGCCTTCTCGGTGCGCATGGTGATGGCGGACGGCGCCGTGTACGTGGGCGACGGTGGTGAGGCGCTCATCTATCTGGGGGGCCGGGCCGTCGATCGTTCGCGCGAGGGGGCGCCGGCCAGCGAGACGGCTCTCGCCCGCATCGACGAGGCCGTGGCGGCCTTCGCCGACGTGGCCACCATCCCTCGCGCCGAGGGCGGGTGGGAGTGGGTGGGCGACGGCATGATCGGCGCCTACGTGGACCGCGTGGCCTCGCGGATCACTTCGCTGGCGCAGGACTCGACCGTTCCCGCCGGAGTGCGCGTGGACGAGGCGTCGGGGCTCTTGGCCTTAGTCCTGGAGCGCGTGGGTGTGCCGGTCGTCGAGGCCGGGGCGGGCCTCACCCTGCGTGTGGCCTCCGACGGGCGCACGCTTGCCGCCTCACTGCCCGAGGAGCAGGTGCGCGCCGCGTTGGCCGATGCCACCTCAACGAACCCCGCGATTCCCTCGGGCACGGGCATGTACTGCGTCGATCCCGCCTTCGTGATGGACGCGGACGCGATCAGCGCGGGAGCGGCCCTGGCGGCGCTAGCCGCCCGCTGAGAGAGCACCGGAAACGACCGTGCCCCGGGGCGCAGTTCGCATTCACGAACGGCGCATCTCGGGGCACGACAGACGTTGCCGACAACGGTCACACGTCGAAGGGCGTAGAGATGACCATGCCGCCGGTCTCGATCTGCCCAGCCATGTCGGACAGGCCGAGCTTCAGTTCGGAGGAGAGCATCGGCGTGTATGCGCCGAAGCCGGTGAGGATGACCCCGCCGGACGCGAGCGAAACCGGCACGGTCGAAGCCGCCGCCCCCTGAGTGGCCTGCGTGATGAGCGTGTCCATGGCCTGCGAATAGTCGACGACAATACCGGTCAGGACCGGCGCACCAATCGCGGCGCGCACGTCATCAGCGATCTGAACGTAGCTGAACGCATCCGAGAAAGACTGCGTTTCAGCCTGCTGCACGACCGGCACACCTGACTGCTCGCCAGACTGCCCGGACATCACGTCCTCGGTGGACTCGGCTTCGTCGCGTGTCAGGCCCTTCAGGTCGGCTTTCGTCAGGCCGGACCACACGAGGCGAACCATCGGGTTGGCGGCCTCGGTGACGGCACGAGCGGCACCGACATTGTTTTCACCGGCGAGCGGAACGATGATGTCCGCGCCCTTCGCGATAAAGTCAGCTGCTGCGGCCTGCACCTGGTCGGCGTTCTCCGCATAGGTACCTGAACCGGCACCATTACTCCAGCCGAGCACGCTGATCGACGTGCCACTGGCGAGATTGTAAGCGTCGACCCCCTGCGCGAAGGCATCCATTTGGGAATTCGTCACGTTGTCGGAAGAGCCACCGATGACGGCGAGCAGACCCGTCGTCGTCATGCCCGCCGACGCGTACCCAGCCAAGTAGGCGGCCTGGGAGGCGTCAACGTCGACGATGGAGCCGTTGTTCAGAGACGTGGGCGCCCCCTTGGCGTCCGTGAAGGAGGCGCCGACGAGCGCGAAGCGCACCGAGGAGTTGGCACGCGCCGCCTCGGAGATGGCCGAGGCCATGGTCGAGTCAGTGCCGACAATCAACGTGCATCCAGACGCTACGAGCGAGGCCGGGGCCCCGTCTCCGGATGCTGACTCGTAGGCGATAGAGGCGTTGTCGGCGGCACCCGCTAGGGCTTTCGCGACGGGATCGGTGTCCGCGTGTGCAGCTGAAGTGGCGGCGCAGACCTTGGCGCTCGTGGCAGGGGTGGCGGAGGGCGTATCCGAGCATGCGCTCACGACCATGGCGGCCGCGGTGGCCGTGGCTGCGAGGGCGACAATGGTCCGCTTATTCACGTCTGATGCCTTTCGTCGGGGCGTCGTTCTGCCCTTCACGGTACCAGCCTGACACCTGGTCAGGTCGGGCGGGGCGGCGCAGCTCACCCGCGAACGGCAAGAAGTCGGCGGTGCGGCCTCTCCCTTCCGTGGACCCTGCACCGCCGTTAACTGCGTGTCACAGCAGGTCGGAGCGTCCGCGCTTGGCCAGCGTGTCGACGACGGCCTTGACGGATTGGGCGCGGTCGAGTCGCGTGACGAGGACGGCGTCGGCGGTCAGGGCGA
>ERZ772999.715-NODE-715-length-20292-cov-11.069328_pt1 | contig 20292 bp, 12 predicted proteins | sample MGYA00511467_ERZ772999 | MGnify/ENA primary metagenome ERZ772999 (study PRJEB29015, sample SAMEA2738064) | human oral metagenome | biome: human oral; feature: human-associated habitat; material: saliva | place: China | collected 2218 ... | reverse complement strand
AATACATCTACTTCTTGTACAGCATCATTATTTACTACTTTTTCTTTTACCATAACAATTTCCTCCCAGAAAAAAATCATTTAATTTTTGTTATACACTAATATTTATTGTTATATACTAATTATATTTTTATATTCAACCAGTTTCTAATTTAAGATATAAATTTTAGTAGTTTTCTAATATTACAGAAGGGATTTAGAATTACTTATTTCTTAAATTTATTATTGATAATTATGAAATATTTAGTGCAATCTTTTGCAGTGGTGTCGACTACCTTGCAATTACAGTATAACATGAAATAGTATTTAAAAGAAGTGGAATAAGAAAAAAAATAAAAGTGAAAAAATGAAAGCTAAAAGAAAAAATTTTCAGAGTTTTTAACAGGATAATTATACAAGTAAGCACGAAAACAGTTTAAAAGTAATCCGATAGCATAGGCAGTTAAGAATTTAACACTTTAAAATCATTAAATAACATTAATTTCTGTTATATAATAATATAATTATATAACAGGGGGGGGACGGGAAGAGATTTAAAAGTTAACAAATATATAAAAAAGTAACTAAAAACTACATTTTTGTAAATGATATTCTTTATCATTTACAAAAATGTAGTTTTAGTGCTGGGAAGTGTAAAGAGTATGGGATTAAGATAATATATTGTAAACTAGTGTTACCTTCATTAAAACATAAATTACAAGTAGAGATTTTAAATTTGAGATACTTTATGAATTATAATTTATTAACGCATAATATAACTCAATATTATAAAGCTTTAATTTTAAAAAAAAAATGCTAATAAAAACTATACAATGAAGCAGTATATATGGTAAAATGGTTAAGTATATATGAATGAAAAAATTGATGAGAGGAGAATGTAGAATGACAAAAAAAACATTTTACGTTACTACACCGATTTATTATCCAAGTGGTAATCTACATATCGGTCATGCATACACAACTGTGGCGTGTGATGCATTAACTAGATATAAAAAATTAAGTGGTTTTGATACTTATTTTTTAACAGGAACTGATGAACATGGTCAAAAAATTCAACAAAAAGCACAAGAAAAAGGTGTTAGTGAGCAGCAGTATGTAGATGATATGATAAAAGATATAAAAAAATTATGGTCTGCAATGGATATAGATTACAGTAAATTTATTCGTACAACAGATGGATATCACGAAAGAGCAGTTGCTGAAATCTTTGAACGACTTGTAGAAAAAGGTGATATTTATCTAGGGGAATATAAAGGTTGGTATTCGATTAGTGATGAGGAGTACTTCACAGAGACACAACTTCAAGAGGTATTTCGTGATGAAGATGGGAATATGATTGGTGGTATTGCTCCAAGCGGTAATGAAGTAAAGCTTGTGAGTGAAGAATGTTACTTCTTTAAAATGAGCAAGTATGCAGACCGTTTAGTTAAGTATTACGATGAACACCCAGAGTTTATCTTACCTGAAAGTCGTAAAAATGAAATGTTAAACAACTTTATTAAACCTGGATTAGAGGATTTGGCGGTAACACGTACTACTTTTGATTGGGGAGTTAAAGTTAAATCAAATCCGAAACACGTTGTTTATGTTTGGATTGATGCACTTGTTAACTATATTACGGCATTAGGATATGCTACTGGTGAAAGTGAGGAATTGTTTAATAAATATTGGCCTGCCGATGTTCAAGTAGTAGGTAAAGAAATCGTTCGTTTCCACGTTATTTATTGGCCGATATTGCTTATGGCGTTGGATTTACCTCTTCCTAGAAAGATCTTTGCTCATGGTTGGTTATTAATGAAAGATGGTAAGATGAGTAAATCTAAAGGGAATGTAGTAGATCCATATATGCTGATTGAACGTTATGGTTTAGATGCAGCTAGGTACTATCTGCTTAGAGAAGTTCCGTTTGGACAAGATGGCATTTTCACACCAGAAAGTTTTATCGATAGAATAAATTCTGATCTTTCTAATGATTTAGGTAACTTATTAAATAGAACAATCTCAATGATAAATAAATATTGTGGTGGGGTAATACCAAAATTTGTTGAACCAACAACTGAATTTGATGCTGAGCTTATTGAATTATCAAAAGAAGTTATAGCCGAATATGATAGTTATATGGAAAATATGCAATTTTCTAAAGCTCTAGAATCAGTATGGAAATTTATCTCGCGTACTAATAAATATATTGACCAAACTACACCTTGGATTTTAGCTAAAGATGAAGCTAGTAAGGCTGAATTAGATAAGGTAATGAATTACTTAGCGGAAAGTTTAAGAATTGCTACTATTTTAATAAGTCCAGCATTAACTAACGCACCAAAAGAAATTAAAGTTCAACTAGGACTTTCAGATGATTTATTGACATTTGAAACTGCAAAAACTTTCGGTGTATTTGATGGAACTACTAAGGTAGTAGAAAAACCAACTCCAATATTCCCTCGTTTTGATAAAGAAGTAGAAGTAGAATATATCAAAGAGCAAATGTCGCCAAAAGCACTAGCTAATTTGGAAACAGAGGATAAAAAAGAAGAGGATACCTATGTAGAGTTAGCAAAAGAAATAACAATAGATAAATTCTTCGAAACTTCTTTAAGAGTAGCACAAGTATTAGAATGTGAAAAAGTTAAGAAAAGTTCAAAACTACTTAAATTCAAATTAGATTTAGGAAATCATCAAAGACAGATTGTTTCGGGTATTGCAAAATATTATAAGCCAGAAGATTTAATAGGGAAAAAAGTAGTGGTAGTTGCTAACTTGAAACCTGTTAAGCTTTGTGGAGAATTAAGTGAGGGTATGATACTTTCAGCAGAAAAAGATGGTATTTTACGCGTTGTAGAAATCAATGCTGATATACCTAATGGAGCGGAAATAAGATAATAAAAGCTGTTCAAGTAATTTTACTTGAACAGCTTTTATATTTTCAAACAAAAAAGAGGTGATTTTATTTTAATCATCTCTTTTTTATTTTAAGTTTATCTATTTCTTTGGTTATTAGAGCTATTTTTATCTTCTTTATTTATATTTTTAGAATTCGCAGATTCACGATTAACTTCTGTTAAACGAACAGGGTTAACCGGAATGAATGAACCATCTGTGATATGGTAGATTAATCTATTATTTTTTGATATACCATAACCACTAATATTAAGAACAGCTCCATTACTCATAGTTACTCTCACATTATTAATTTCTTGGTCTTTATAGACATTTTGTGATGCTAAGAATTTAATAGAAACTTGGCGTGATACAAAATTGGAGAAATTATCATTTTTCTTATCGATGCTAACGAATTTTTCGTTAGCAGTAACAAATTGTCCAGCATGATCTCCTGATGAAATGCGATACATCATATAACCAGCAGGTGAAACTAATTTATCAACTGTAAACTTAGTTCCAGCTTCAATAACATCTCCAGTATCTGACCAATTTGCAGATTTAAACGTATGTAGTTTCTTATTAACTGTAATTTCTCGATTAACATCAAATGAATAAGAAACAAATGTACCAGCTAGTTTTGCTGTTATTTCTTCGTCTTGGGCTTCTGAATCAATTCTAGCAGCATTAGCTTTTTCTTGAGCTTCTAAAATTTTTGCTTTTTCCTCAGCTTCTTTTTGTTTTTTCATCTCATCAGTAGTATCTACGGCAGTAGTTTGAAGATCATCAAAACTAACATAATGTTCTTTAGCAGATGAAATAAACTTAAGCATAATCAAGAAGCATAAAGATAAGAATATTGCTAAGATGAAAGATATAGCTATTTTGACTTTAATATTTTTTGCAGTTTTTTTAATGCCATTATAGTCTTTAACATCTTTCTTGAAAATATATTTTAGAACAAATACTTTTATGGAAGTAAAAGCAGCAATAAATATATTTTCTAATTTATTTTCGTGATTTTTAACTTTGAAGATAGTCTCATCTTCATTTACAACTTCTTTTTTAATACTATAAATTTCTTTCTTGAATCCATCTATTTTGTGTTCAAGTTCAAGATTTTTTTGAATTTTTTCTATTAATTTTTTTTTGGCTATAATATCTTTTTTGAGTATTTGTTTTTGAGTTAAAAGGGTACTTAGCCGTTTTTCCTCTAATAGTATTTGTTCTTTTTCAGCCTTTCTATTTTTTAATTTATTTATAGAAAGTGCTTTTTCACCAATTTTATCTTCCAAAGCTATTAAAGAAGTTTCAAGGGCAAGAAGATTATTTTCGTGTTCTTTCTTCTCGTTTTCTTTCTCGAGAAATTCTATTTTTTTCAAATCTTCAGCTAGTTTAAATTCTTTATCTTTCTTTTGGAATAATTTTCTTCTTTCTTCTGCTTGTTCTTTTTCGATACGTTCGCGTTCTAGACGCTCTTCTTCACGTTTACGAGCTTTTTCTTCCTCGATACGTTCACGTTCTAGGCGTTCTTCTTCACGTTTACGAGCTTTTTCTTCCTCGATACGTTGTCGTTCAAGTTCTTTTTCACGAGCGACACGTTCACGTTCTAGGCGTTCTTCTTCGCGTTTACGAGCTTTTTCTTCTTCGATACGCTGGCGTTCAAGTTCTTTTTCACGAGCAATACGTTCAGCTTCTAGTCGCTCCTGCTCTGCTCGTTGGGCCATATTTTTTTTATGTTCTTCTTCTATACGTTTTTGCTCTTTTTCAAATTTTTTTCTCGCACTTTCTAATCTGAAAGCACGTTCTTTTGCTTCTTTTTCTTTTCTTTTTAATTCTTCTTCTAAAACAATTTCATCGTCAGCTTGAGTTATATTTTTATCATCAGTTGTTTGTTTCTCATTTTTAAAGTTTAAAGTTTTCACTTGTTGTTTTAGACGATTAAAAAAAGATATGTTCTTTGTTTGTGAGTCTGTGTTAGATAAATTATCATTATTTAACTTATCTTTTTCTTCTTCTTTTGTCATTCTTACAATCCTTTCATATAACTCTAATATTAACATTATACCATAAAATTATATCATAACTACATAAAAAACAACTAAAATAGTTGAAAAAACTTTGAAGTCTAATTGAAATATGTTATCATTAAGGTATGTATTTTTTGTGAAAAATTTTTTAATAAATTTAAATAGAGGTATTAGTAATGAAAAAGACAATTAGTTTTAAAGGTAAAGCTGTAACAATAGAAGATAAATTAAATATAGGTGACATTTTTCCGAATTTTACCGCTGTAAAAAAAGACTTGTCAGATTTTAGATTAGATGAATATAAAGGGAATATTGTTGTGATAAATACATTTCCGTCAATTGACACAGGAATATGTGCTTTGCAAACTATAAGATTTAATAAAGAAGTAAGTGGTTTTAAGGATGTTGTGGTTGTAACAGTCTCAAAGGACTTACCATTTGCTTTAGGACGTTTTTGTGCAGCTGAAGGAATAGAAAATGCAATAACTGTTTCTGATTATAAATATAGAGATATTGAATACTATAGTGGATTATTAATTCAAGAGCTTGGGTTGCTTACTCGTGCTGTTTTTATTGTTGATGCAGATGGAATTATACGATATAAAGAAGTGCTAGAAGAAGTAGGAAGTGAACCTAATTATGAAGCAGCATTATTACAAATAAAAAAATTACAAGAGAGGTAGTAGATGACAGAGTTAAAATATATAAACAAGGAACAGAACAAAAATCTTCAAATAAAAGATTTAATAACACTAGGGCTATATACTATACTTTTAGTTCTTTTAATGGGTGTAGGAGTAGGTTTAGGGACGCTATTTACTTCGGTTGTTTTTGGAGGAAAAGTTTATTTTGCAACATATACATCAGTTGCCGCCGCATTAGTTTGCGGAAGTGCGTATAGCTTAATCTTTAATAAAATAAATAAAAACATGGCTATATTCATTATGGTAGCTATAATTGCATTATTTATGGGGATTTCAGGACATGCGATAGTTGGATCAATAACATTATTCATAGCTGCGGTACTTGCAGAATTTTTCTATAGAAAGGGAAATGAGTATTTTTCGTATTTATGCTTTAATCTAGGAAATATCGGTATTATTTTACCAATGTTTTTCATGAAAGAAAGTTACATAAAGCACCTTCAAGGAAGAAATTATTCACAAGAAAAAATAGATTTGGTGATGGGAAGTACGGATATTAATACATTTGTATTTATCGTTATCTTTACTGTGCTAGCATCATTTGTTGGAATATACTTAGGACGTAAGTTGTATTTTAAAAACTTTAATAAAGCAGGATTATAATAATGATAAAATTAGACATAAGAGTTAAGATATTAATATTAGTTATAGCTAATATTCTTATGTTCAAAATGATGAGTTTAAATTTACATTTAATAGTTGCAGTAGTATTTACACTATATTTAGGAGCGACATCTAATATTAGAAGAATGATGAATTTCTTTTTAATATATATGTTTTTCACTATTTATGAAATGTATTTTTCTCACACGATTACTGTTAAAGTAATTGATAGCTTTTTATTGCTAACAACATTAATGTATAAAACATTATATTTTCCACTTTGTGCAGGAATAGGACTAGTTAGCAGTTCAAAAGTATCAGAACTAATTTGTTTTTTAAGAAAATTGAGACTACCTAAGAAGGTAATTATCGTCTTAGCTGTCTTATATAGATTTTTCCCCGTTTTAATGACGGATTATAAACTTATTAGGAATTCATTACGAATGAAAGGAATTGGAGTAAGTAGAGGGTACTACTTGCTCCATCCATTTAAATTTTTTGAGTATGTTTTTGTACCGTACGTTATTACTAGTACAAATATAGCAAATGAACTTTCGGTATCGTGCTTATGTCGAGGTTTGGATAATGAAGAAATACCAACTTCGTACATAAAGTTAAAATTTAGAACACAAGATTATATTTTAATGGTATTAGCAATTATAGGATTTAGTTATATTATGTTTATGAGGTGATAAATTGATTACATTTAAAAATTTTAATTATAAATATATTGAATCAGAAAAATTAAATATAGAAAATTTATCACTTCATATAAAAAAAGGGGAGTGTATTCTTTTTACAGGACCTAGTGGATGTGGTAAGACAACAATACTAAGAGTATTAAATGGTCTTGCGCCAGAATTTTTTTACGGTGGATATAACGGAGAGTTAAAAGTTGCTCATTTAAAAATAGGTGATAAGTTAAAAGAATTTTCTAAAATAGTAGGGAGTGTCTTTCAAAATCCGAAAAATCAATTTTTTAATTTAGATTCAACAAGTGAATTAGCCTTTAGTATGGAAAACTATGGTTATCCAAGAGAGGATATTACTAAAAGAATTAAAGAGGTAAGTGTTGAGTTTTTTGCAGAACACTTACTAGAACGTGATATTTTGGAGCTTAGTGGTGGAGAAAAACAAAAGCTTGCCTTTATGGCTAGCATAATGTTAGATGCAGATATCTATGTACTTGATGAAATAACTAGTAACCTAGATTTAAAAGCAATAAAACTTATATCCGAAATTATAGAAAGTCTAAAAAAACAAGGTAAAACTATTGTTGTGGCAGAACATAGAATTTATTACCTTAGAGATTTGATTGATCGTATGTACATAATTAAAGATGGTCAACTAATTCACGAAGTGAGTAAAGAACAGTTAGCTGATTTTGATGGTAGAGCTTGTAGGACTAGACAAATAGACTTAAAAAAAGTTGAATTAGGAGAAAAAATAACTAGAGTACATAAAGATAATTACCTTCAAATAAAAAATCTGGAATATGAGGTAAATAATAGAACTGTAAAAATAGAAAATCATACTTTTTCAACTTCAAAAATATATGCGGTAATAGGAGATAACGGTTGTGGGAAAACTACCTTTGCCAATGCTTTAACAGGATTGTCTAAGATTAAACAGGATATAACTTTAAATGGGAAAAACTTATCTAAAAAAGATTTGTTAAAAAATACGTTCCAAGTTATGCAAGATGTTAACTATCAATTATTTACTAATTCAGTTGAAAAGGAAATTCGGCTAGGAAGTAAAAATTTAGAATTATTTGATACAGTTGTAGACAAACTAAATATTAGAAGATTTCTAAATAGGCATCCTAATACACTTAGTGGTGGAGAAAAACAACGTGTAGCTATAGCTTCTGCGTTACTTTCTAACAAAAAAATATTAATCTTTGACGAACCTACAAGTGGCTTGGACTATATTAATATGATAGAATTAAGTAAATTGATTGAAGAGATAGCTAAAGATGATGTTATAATTTTTGTAATTACTCATGATTATGAATTTTTATGCACTATAGCTGATGAAGTACTACATTTTGGTGCAGAAGGTATTAAAGAACGCATTGAAGTAGATGGTGATACAAAAGAAAAAATATTAGATATAATGAGCTGATGTTATTTTAATATCAGTTCATTAGTGTTATAGACAGATTTAATTGATAATTTGTTAATAGAGAATTAATTTTTCTCTTATTAGAAATATAGAAGTTAGATAAATTACACAAGATAGTTTGTTATTATTAAATATGAAAATAACTCCACCAAATAATTTGTCTAATGGCTATTAACATGATAAAATAAATGAGTTGTATAAATATTGAAGATAGGAGGGAATATATGTCTTACGCCTCGGATATGAAAAAAGAATTAACTATGATAGAAATAACAAGAGATAGAGAATTTTTATCAGAGTTGTCAGCACTTATAAAGATGAATGGGATGTTAAACATAGCGAATGGTAGATTAAGTCTTAGTTTTCAAACAGAAAATGCTTCAATAGCGCGTCGTATGTATTCATTAATAAAATTTTTCTATAATGTGCACATAAATATTTCAGTTAGAAAAAAATTGAAGTTAAAAAAAAATAACGTTTATATTTGTCGTTTGGATCAAAATGTAAAAGAAATATTAACGGAATTATATATTTTGGATGATAATTATACTATGAGAATTGATATAGCGGACGAATTAATAAATAGTGAGGAAAAGAAAAGAGCATATTTGCGTGGGGCATTTTTAGCTGGTGGTTCGGTAAATAATCCTCGTACGTCCAGCTATCATATGGAAATATTCTCTCACTACAAAGAACATAATAAAGAATTAAATGATTTACTTAACTCATTTAATTTGAATTCTAGAACTCTTGAAAGAAAAAAAGGTTTTATAGTATATATAAAAGAATCGGAAAAGATAGCTGAATTTATTAATCTTGTTGGAGCATATCAAGCCTTATTCCAATTTGAAGATGAGAGAATAGTCCGCGATATAAACAACTCTGTTAACAGAATGCAAAATTGTGATATGGCCAATATGAACAAAACAGTTAATGCATCAGCAAAACAGGTTGAGGATATTAATGTTATAGAAGAACGCTTAGGATTAGATAATATTGATGACAAACTTCGAATAGTAGCGGAAGCTAGGTTGAAATATCCAGAATATCCTCTAAAAGAAATTGCTGAAATGATAGAAGATGGGAAATTATCTAAGTCTGGGCTTAATCATAGGTTTAGAAAAATAGCTAAAATAGCAAAAGAATTAAGAGATGGTACTTACCAAGCGAAATAAAGGAGAAAGAACATGAGCAAATGGGATGAACAAATTTTAGTAGTAAATAGAAAAGATTTATTTAATGATGAAGAGAATCATTTTTATGGTTTTTTACCAAAAGAAGATGAAAAGGTAAAAAAAATAGTTGATACGTTTGTGGCGTATGAAGTAAAACGCCGTGGAGATATGGAAGAAGATCCAAGCTATAAACAATTAATAGGATATGCGTTATTAAAAGACTCTAAAACAAAAGAAGTTTTAGTTTATAGACGACTAACAGGCGGAGGAGAAGCTCGACTTCATGGTAAAGCCTCAGTAGGTATAGGCGGACATATGAATGAAGAAGTAGGGAAAACTATTTACGAAATGTTAAAAGTTAATGCAGCTCGTGAGCTTAATGAAGAAGTAGGAGTATCAGAGGAGTATGCGTTAGAAAATCTTCATTTTATTGGTTTAATTAATGATGATAAAACAGAAGTAGGTCAAGTTCATATAGGAGTAGTTTATGAATGTGAAGTTGATAAAGATAAAGTAGAAGTAAAAGAAGATGATACATTAGTTATAAAATGGGAAACAAGAGAAGAAGCGCAAAGAGAAGATAATTATGAAAGTTGGTCAGAATTTTTAAAACCAGTTATGTAATTCTTGGTAAATCTATAACTTGTTAAATTTTCTAACGTAATATTGTAAGATTAGAAAGAATATTGTAATATATAAATATGAAAAAATAGAACCTCGATTTGAGAAGAACTTATTATAAGCTCTATAATAATCAAATCGAAGTTTTATTTTATTAAAGGAAAGATTGTGAGAAAATTTAACAAAGAAAGGATGATTACATGTTTAATATTAAAATGGACATGATACAAACAGTAGGTCTCGCTGTTGTTATTTTAATAATTGGTAGATTTTTAAGAACGAGAGTAAAAATATTTGAGACTTATTGTATCCCATCACCTGTAATTGGAGGATTTTTATTCGCAATACTTAATTTAGTACTAAGACAAACTAATTTAGTTATATTTGAGTTTGATAATACACTACAAAGTTTCTTTATGACGTTGTTTTTTACAAGTATAGGTTTTAATGCGAGTTGGAGATTACTAAAGGTTGGTGGAAGAAAAGTAGTTTTATTCTTATTATCTGCAATTATGTTAGTAGTACTACAAAATATAGTAGCGGTTAGTATAGGGTATGCTACTGGAATTAATCCACTTATAGCATTACTTACGGGTTCAACAGCAATGACAGGAGGACATGGGACGGCGGCAGCTATGGCACCTATTGTAGAAGAGATGGGGTATTCAGGAGCAAAAAGTGTAGCAATAGCAGCAGCAACTTTTGGACTTATAGCAGGATCAAGTTTAGGAGGTCCGCTTGCGAATAGATTAATTAGAAGGAAAAATCTAGAAGTAAAAGCTGAAGTAATAGAGGAAAAACATAAAAACGATGAATTTCTATTTAATAATAGTATTAAAAAACTAGATGGAGAAAATTTTGCAAAAGCATTTTTTATAATTTTACTAGCGATGTTTATAGGAAGTTACCTATCTATTTATATAAATCAGTTCCTAAAGTTTCCAAGTTATATAGGACCAATGCTTATAGCGGCTGTATTTAGAAATATTTCGGATGCAACTACTAAAGTTGACCTTCATTATGAAGAAATTCACGTCCTTGAAAGCGTCTCTTTAAATTTGTTTTTAGGAATGGCAATGATAAGTTTACGCCTTTGGGAGTTAGCTAGTCTTGCAGGTCAATTGACATTGTTATTATTAGCTCAGGCGTTACTTGCTTATGTGTTTATTTATTTTATAACATTTAGAGTAATGGGAAGTAATTATGACTCGGCTGTGCTTTCAGCTGGACATGTAGGATTTGGACTAGGTGCGACACCAAATGGTATTGCGAATATGCAAAGTGTAACAGATAAATATAAATATTCTCATATTGCATTTTTCGTTATGCCGATAGTAGGTGCATTGTTTATTGATTTCTTTAATGTAGCCATAATTAGTGGATTTTTATCATTTTTAGCAAGATAATAAAAAATAAGAGTTTGGTAGTTAATATCAAACTCTTATTTTTTATATTTAATTAGTCTCTTTCGATTTTTTCAAGACCACGCATATATGGACGAAGCACTTCTGGTATAGTAATAGAGCCATCTTCATTTTGATAGTTTTCTATTATAGCTGCTAAACAACGTCCAACAGCAAGACCAGAACCGTTTAGTGTGTGAATAAATTCAACTTTTCCTGTATCTTCACGTTTGAAGCGCATATTAGCACGGCGAGCTTGGAAATCAGTACAGTTAGAACAAGAACTAATTTCTTTATATGCATCGTAACTTGGTAACCAAACTTCAATATCATAAGTTTTTGCACTTGAGAATCCAGTATCACCTGAACATAAAGTGATAACACGGTATGGTAGGTTTAATTTTTTCAGAATGTTTTCAGCGTGTTCTGTCATAATTTCTAGTTGTTCATATGAGTTTTCTGGTTTAGCAAAACGAACCATTTCTACTTTGTTAAATTGGTGAAGACGAATCAAGCCACGAGTATCACGTCCTGCACTTCCTGCCTCAGATCTAAAGCAGATACTAAATGCAGTTACTCCTTTTGGAAGCATGTCTTCACTTAAAATTTCGTTGTTGTAGTAGTTTGTTAATGGTACTTCAGCAGTAGGAATAAGTGTTAATCCTTCTGATTCTACAGTATAAACATCCTCTACAAACTTAGGAAATTGACCTGTTCCAAATAATGCTGTTTTATTAACAAGTTGAGGAACCATGTATTCTTCATAACCATGCTCAATAACGTGAGTATCTATCATAAAGTTAATTAAAGCACGTTCTAATAAAGCTCCAGCTTTTTTATAGAATACAAATCTACTTCCTGATATTTTAGCAGCACGTTCAAAATCTGCAATATCTAATTCTTCTACTAAATCCCAGTGAGCTTTTGGTTCAAAATCAAACTCACGAACTTTTCCTATACGACGAACTTCAATGTTTTCATCTTCTGTTTCTCCAAAAGGAGTTTCATCAGATATTAAGTTAGGAATACGAATGATTTTTTCGTTAATTTCTTCAGAAATTTGTTTAACTTCGATATCACGTGTTGTTATTTCATCAGATACTTTTTTCATATCGTTGATAACATCAGTAGCATCTTCACGCTTACGCTTTAATACCGCAATTTCTTCACTACGTTTGTTGCGAAGAGCTTTTAAGTCTTCTACCTCAACAAGAAGACTACGACGCTTTTTATCAAGATCGATTAGTAGATCAACAACATCAGTATCAAGATTTCTTGCTGCCAATTTTTCTTTCACCATTTCAGGATTTGCTCTAAATAGTTTAATATCTAACATAATATATTTCTCCTTTATTTATTATAATATAGTATGGATGGTTAAAATAAAAAAGTCCCTTACGTTTAAACAAAACGTAAGGGACGACTAATTATCGTGGTTCCACCCAAATTCAATCCTTAGGATTCTTAAAAGATTAATTTGATATAAGTTATAGTAGAATTTTAAAATGAACTTTAGGTGTTTGCACCGACCACACCTTCTCTGAAAAATTCTTAGATTAAAACATGTCTATAATCAAATTTAATATTTATTTAAGTCAATTGTACTTTATCTTTAAGTATTTTGTCAAGGTGTTTAGTAAATATTACTTATTTTTTTTCAAAAAATCTTGGGCCTGTTTGATTTGAAGAGCTGTAAGATTTTTCTTATAAACATAATGCTTATGGTCTCCGTGCTTTACGATAAAACCATCTGTAGTTTCTTCTAGTACATCATTAGGATTAAAACCAAAGTTATTGTCGTCATCTTTATATTTATCTGTTAGAGTTTCTTTTGAATGTGATTCTTTTTCTTCAATTTTTTTATCTGAAGATATAGTGTCACTTTTATCTATATTAGTATTATTTGTTGCCTTTTCAGCAGCGTTACTATTATTTTTTATAACACTATTTTCTGAATTTTTATTTTTAATTTTTGTTGTTAGTTCTTTTGAGTTGTTAATTTTTGAAAATTCTAAAGTAGGTAAGAAATCCTCTAATTCTTTTATAAAGCTTTTTGCAGAATCTAGAATAGACATTTCATCATCGTTATTATATTTTCTACTTAATTTTGCATAGTTTTCTCCGTATTTAACTTCTTGAACATTATTGTGTTGAAGTTGATAATAAAGTTTGTTTTTAGCATTTATAAGTCTTGCAATGAGTTCATTGGTACGAGATTCAATGATTTTTGCTTCACTTAGGTAAGAATATTCTATTAAATATGCAAGTTCTTCTCTAAGTTCATTATCAATTTTATTGCTATTTATATTTTCTAAAAAGTACTTTGTATAACTTAAGATTGTAGGGCCGGTTTGCAGGTCAAATTTTTCTAATTCATTTAACATATGATCTATCTTTGTGAATGCATCAGTATTATGTTCTGCTGATGCTGCATTTAATTCTTCAATTAAACTTTCTTTGTCATATCCTAAGTGTTCAATATTTGCATTTTTCACTCGATTAAGTAATGTATTATATTGTTTAATAAATTTCTCATCTTTTTTATCAGTGCCAGAAGAATTTACATGAATATATTTTTTATCAAAACTATCTAACATAGCCAAATAACCAGCAGTCGAGTTAGTAGGTAGTTCTTCAATACTATCTTTTAATTGATTTAAGGCACGATTAATACGGTTAGCATGCTTTCTATCTTTATTAAGCTGATTATTATCAGAAATTAAAGAATTAATTCTATTAATAACTGTATTCTTATCAAATTCTCCTTTAATATATGTTCCTATGATATTAGGAATTTTATTTTTTAAATAAGCTTCAGCTCCACCAGATTTTATTTTTACATAGTGATTATGAGAACCATGGGGAATAACGAATTTATCTCCGTCTATTTGAATTTTATCAGGGGCAATACCAGTACGCTCTGATAACGCTAGTAACTCTTGTTCAAAATCTAATTCTTTATCTCCTGTTACTTCTGGAATTCTGAATTTATTTCTTGGAATCAAATAAGGATGTATATGAGTTGGATCATATTCTTGGGTTGGTTCATTAAAAATAAAGAAGTCTTTTGTAACTTTTATTGCTTTTTTTGGAACTCCATAGACATCGGCAATATACTCAATTTGTTTTTCTATTTCATCATTTAAAAGATTAGAATCATCACCAATATGAATTTCATCTAAAAAGACAGTATGAGTATGATCTCCATGTGGATAAGTAAGAGCTAGCCCTTTGGTAGTTTCAATGACTTTAATTTTAGATTTATCAATATTTAATATTTTTGATAGATAGTCTATTTTATCTTGAACGTCTTTAGTTATTTTAGTTGATTTTTCAGGAGATGTAGTATTGTTATGTGAGTTACTATGATTATTAGATGAAGTATATTTATTTATTAAATACTCCCATTTAGTACCGCGTAGACTATCAAACGAAATAATATGATTATGGCTACCATGTTTAACAATAAAACCAAAACTATTATGACCTATAATATCACTTTCTCCTTTAAAAATATAACCATCGCTAGTGGCGTGAGTTATACCAGCTGTATTGCTAGGTGTTTCATTATTTATACCTGCTTGTTTTATAGAATTTAATTGAGCAGCACTTAAATCAGATTTTTTAATAAAGTGATAATGATCTCCGTGACGAACCACATAACCGTCAGCAGTTTCTTTAACAATGTCTTTTGGATTGAATTGATAATTATCCTCATGAGTTGAAGTTTTCTCATGATGATGACTATGAGAAGAAGCTGAAATAGTTTTAGCAGTTTCTTCGTCCACGATATTACTTTGCTTAACACCTTCTTTAGGGTAGTAATAATATTTTCCGTTGACTTTTATAATATAACCTTGAGCTACTTCGTATTGGATATCTTCGTCTTTTAATTTATAGTTTTTATCATTATAAACAAGTTTGTCTAAAAATTTAGCGTTATACGGAACAAGACCTTTTTCATAATGGCTATGATCACCATGTAGAGTTACATAACCATCTTCTGTAATTTCTGTAACAACTATATCACTTACCTTATCAGCGTAAGCGATGTGTTTAGATTGTTTACTTTGAACAAGGCTAGAGGAAGTAGAATCAGTATTTTTTCCAAATTCATAACCAGCGTAGCCAATTCCAGCAAGTGCAAGAATACTGCAGGGAATTATAAGTGCAGTTTTTCTATTTTTATTCATATAAAAAGTTCTCCTTAATTTCTATTTTTCAAAATGATTACGATTTATTCTAACATAATATTAGTGGTTTGTAAATAGAAATAATTACGATTTATAAAATAATATTTATTTACTCTTAATACATACATGTTATCAAAATATTAAAGAATATTTTATTTTTTACTATATATAGAGAGTTAATACGATTTTTAATACTAAAAAAATATTAAATATTTTTTATTAATTTATATAGAGTGTACATTTGTAAATGATGTGAGACAAAAAAGAGAAAAATAAAAACCTGATATGATAGAGTTACAGAGAAGCTATCTTCTCTGTAACTCTTGCCTTTTCTCAACAGGAGTTAGCCAATTTAATGTCTGCATAGGAAGTCTATTAGAACGATATAGATACTTCTTCATTTGACAAATAAGATCGTTATAAGAATAAAAAGATAAATATTTATAAAAACGTTCATTATCATTTCTATGACTTCTCTCAACCTTACCATTATGTCTAGGAGTCCCAGGTCTAATAAGTTGGTGTCTTATATTTAGTTGATTACATAATACATCAAACGAATGTATTCGTTTAGTATCCTTAAAGTGAGTAAATTCAAAACCGTTATCGGTTTGAATAATTTTAGGTTTATATCCAAAATATGAAATAGCCATCTCTACAAATTGAACAGTAGAATAAGAAGATTGTTCCTTAAAAGGAAAAATAAACCTTTCTCTAGAAGCCTCATCAATCATAGTATATTGATAAAATTTATCAGGATGTATTCCAGTGTAGCATCGTTTTGGAATATATTTAACATCGAGTTGCCATTTCTCACCTATAGCTTTTGGAGTATTATAAGGCTTAGGTATATATGGTTTAACCTTTTTTTTAAGATTTTTATAGAAACCTAATTTTCTAAGGATTCTAAATAAAGAACAAGGATGTCTTTTATACCCTTTATTAAATTTCAACTTTGCATATAATTCAATCATAGAGATATTAGGATTACGTTTAATAAGATTTTTAATCCAAGTTAATTCTTCTGAGGTATGGGCATTAGGATGAGGAGAATGAGGTTTATGAGACTTATCCATAAGAGATTCTTTAGTACCATTGTATTTTTTATTCCAACGCATAAGAGAAGCTTTAGAGATTTTGTAACGTCTACAGATAAAGTTAATAGAGTTATTATTTCTATATGTTTTTACAGCAGCGAGTCTAGTTTCTAAAGTATGAGGAATATATCGTTGTGTATTTTTTAGTTTTTCTGATATAATAGTATTCATAAGAGTAAATTCCTTTTTTGATTTGTTGTAACTTCATTATACAGGAATTTACTCTTCTTTTTTTTATTTTGTCTCACATCTATTGTAACACTACAATATTTTTTATTAATTTATATAGAGAAACTTGACAATATATATATATATATAATGGTTATGATAAGCTTTGCGCGCTTTACTTAAAAAGGAGGTTATTTTATGAATTTTAAAAAATATTATAAATTTTCTATGAGAAAGAAAAATAAAAATTTTCTTTCGGTTGCAGTTGCTAGTTTTGTAGTTTTAGGAACTACGATGGGTGGTCAAGTTGGATATGCTAATGATCAAGAAAAAAATAATGCAGAGAATACAGTTACAAAAGAAGACAACGCTGTAACATCTAAATTAGAGGCATTAGCTGAGTCAAAAGAAAATAATTCTACACAAGAAATTCCAAAAGAATTATTAAAATCTGGCAAGAATGTAGCTTTAAATCAAGCTCCAAGTCAGATTTCTAATTTTACTGCTACATTAAAAACTCGCGATGGTAAAGTTCTAACTGCAGATAGTATAGAACAACTTACAGGTCAAAATGCAAAACTAGAAGAAGTTCGCATGCGTTTTACAATTACTCAGGACGGGACATTGGCTAATGGAACAAAACTTCGTATTCCTGTTGAACTTGTAAATGTTATTTACGAGCATGGTACTCATGTGGCTAATTTAAGTTCTGGAACAGTAGAGCCAGTAGCAGGTGTTGGTAATATTAGCTTTGATACTACAAGAGACAATTTTGCATATATATTGACAATTAATCAAGAATTTGTTGATAGTGTGCCAAATGGAACACAAAAAACTGTAGAAATTGTTCAACGTGCAGCTGATTATGGTTTTTTTGCTCCAAAATCAAGTTATTCAGATATGGTTTTAACAATTAATGGTTCAAAATTTACTTTTAAACCTGAAAAAAGACAATTTGATAAAGCGATTGGAGATTTTCATGTTTATAATTCAGCTATTAGTCCAAGTGCAAATACTATAAATATCACTACTGCTACATCAGATTTTAATTATTACAATAATATGCTTGAAAGTGATGGTCAAAATCCAGGAGAAACTGGCATTCCAGATGGTGATATTATTACAATTCACAATGTAAAAGCTAATTCAGGATCAAAGATAGTTGATGTTCTTATTCCAAATCTAAGAAGATTTACGTCAACACTAACACTTAGTGAGGATGGTCGTTATTATGTCAAAGGAGATACAGGCTCTTCTGTTCAAATAGCTAGTGATTCCCCACATAAGAGCATAACTCTACCAGCAAATGCTACTAAGGAAGATATTTTTAGAGCGTTAAAACAAGCTGGAAAGAATTCATCAGTAATAATTAAAAAAGCTGAAGATGAGTATATAGTGGCTATTAATTTAGGAAAAATGAAAGGCCCAGAAGCCACTACTTATCATGATTTCTGGTCAAGTGATGATTATGCTACTAAAGGCGATGAATTTCAAGAAATTAACAGAACTGAAGAAGTAAATAAAAGAGTTGATAAAACTCTAAAAAATATGAATGCTATTCAGTCAACAGGTTTATCAGCAAAAATTGTATTTGCTGACTCTTCTATTAATAATAGTATTTCTACAGATTCTCATAGTTATTCTTATTCTGTTAATGATCAAGGTGTTGGAACGGAACTTTCAAATCAACCTCTAAGTGCTCAAACTACACCATCAAATGCTAGAGCTACAGGACAACAAAAGATTACAGTTCACCATTTAGATACTGAAGGTAATGAGCTTGCTACTCAAGATTATGGTTATGGTTATCCAGCAGGATCACCAATAGCACCTGCATCACCTAATTTTAATGCTGCTGTTAAATCAATTCCTGGATATAAATTATTGACAACAGCTCCATCTAATCCAATAACTACAGTAAATGGAACTCAGCTGACAACAGCTAAATCAATACCTTTTGCTAATGATGATCAAGTATTTTACTACGTTTATACAGCAAACACTCAAAAAGTAACTTATACTGTAATTGACGAAACTGATTCAAAAACTTTAGAAGATAGTAAACTATTGGTATCAGGTCCATCTAATAGCAAATTGCCAAATGATACTCAAGCAAAATATCAAGATATTATTGATGGTTATATGGATAAATATGAGTTAGTTGGTAGCGATGTACTTCCAGCTAAGTTTGATAGTAACGATAATGTTGATCAAAATGTTGTGATTCGTCTTCGCCATAAACAAGAGTCAGTTGTTGAAAATAAAACTGTGACTCAAACTATTCAATATGTTTACGCAGATGGTAGTGAAGCAGCTCCAACTAAAGTAGCGAAACTTGATTTCACAAGAAGTAATAGTAAAGATTTAGTTACTGGTCAGATAGTAGCTAATGGGAACTGGGCGCCTGCTACAAATAGTTTTTCAGAAGTAGCATCACCAAATATTGCTGGATTCACACCAGATAAGGCTAAAATTGATGCTGTTAATGTAACTGCTGATAGTAATGATATCAATGAGAAGGTTACATATACAGCAAATCCAAAACAAAAAGTTCTTTACACAGTTATAGATGATACAGAACAAAAAACATTACGTGATAAAGAAAAATTGGTAGAAGGTGATTCGGATACTGATTTACCAGCATCAGCAACAGCAGATTACAATAATGTTGTCGAATTTTATAAATCAAAAGGATATGAATTAGTATCACAAGAAGCATTACCTAATAAGTTTGATACAGATGATTCAGTAGACCAAGTTGTTACTATCCATTTAAAACATGGAACTGAAAGCAAAGAAGAAACTAAGAAAGTAAGTTTAACTGTTAATTACCACGGCGCTGGTGATAAAACACCGCCAAGCCATGTGGAAGAAGCAACATGGACGCGAACTGTAACTACAGATAAAGTAACAGGATTAGTTACAGATAATGGTACTTGGGCAGCAGACAAAGAAAAATACGCAGAAGTTACATCGCCTGTAATTGAAGGATATACAGCAGATATTCCTGTTGTGGCGGCAGAAATAGTAACTCAAGATAATATTGTTAAAGATGTTAACTATACTGCTAAACCAGTGAAACCACAAAAACCTGGAGAAGATCCAAATAAACCGGAAAACCCACAAAAACCTGGAGAGAATCCAAACAAACCAGAAAACCCACAAAAACCTGGAGAAGATTCATCTAAACCAAAATATAAATTGCCAAATACGGGTGTTACAAGTTCTAACTTAGTAACAACTATAGCAGCATTAGGTATTTTAAGTGGAGTAGTATTGTTGAGAAGAAAAAAGA
>ERZ772999.714-NODE-714-length-20313-cov-14.740744_pt1 | contig 20313 bp, 39 predicted proteins | sample MGYA00511467_ERZ772999 | MGnify/ENA primary metagenome ERZ772999 (study PRJEB29015, sample SAMEA2738064) | human oral metagenome | biome: human oral; feature: human-associated habitat; material: saliva | place: China | collected 2218 ... | reverse complement strand
TACAACCAGCAAGTTTAGAAGAATTGGCATCTTTAGTAGAAAAAGATGGCAAGAAGGTCTTTCTTTTTGTGGCGGACTGGTGTGGCGATTGTCGTTATATCTATCCTGCCTTGCCAGAGATTGAGGCGGAAAATCCTGAATTTACTTTTATTCGAGTAGATCGTGATGAATTTATGGATCTGGCCAAACTCTGGGATGTGTACGGGATTCCTAGTCTTGTTGTGCTAGAAAAGGACAAGGAAATCGGCCGTTTTGTCAACCGTGACCGTAAAAGCAAGGAAGAAATTAACGACTTTTTAGCAGGACTGAAATAGGAGAAAAAGGAAACAATGATTTTTACATATAACAAAGAGCATGTCGGCGATGTCCTTATGGTCATCGTGAAAAATAGCGGAGATGCCAAACTGGACGTGGAGCGCAAAGGCAAAGTAGCCCGTGTTTTCCTCAAAGAAAATGGAGAAACAGTAGCTTGGAATATTTTCGAAGTTTCAAGTTTGTTTGAAATTGCAGAGCGCGGTCAAGTTTTTTTGACAGATGAGAATGTAGCACGTTTGAACCAAGAGTTGCAGGCGGAAGGCTTTACAGAAGAAATTGTTAATGATAAGGAACCAAAGTTTGTTGTCGGTGAGATTGTCGAGATGGTAGCTCACCCAGATAGTGACCACCTCAATATCTGCCAAGTTGCAGTCGCAAGTGACAAGACAGTGCAAATCGTTGCAGGGGCTCCCAATGCGCGTCTTGGCTTGAAAACCATTGTGGCTCTTCCTGGAGCTATGATGCCCAAAGGCAATCTCATTTTCCCAGGCGAACTTCGTGGCGAAAAGAGTTTTGGAATGATGTGCAGTCCTCGTGAATTGCATTTGCCAAATGCTCCACAAAAACGAGGGGTGCTTGAATTATCAGAAGACCAAGTTGTTGGAACTCCATTTGACCCAGCAAAACATTGGACTGCCTAAGAAGTTGTCAGTATCTGATACACCAGATAGAAGGAAATAAGATGGCAAAAAATGTTGTGATTACAGGAGCGACCTCAGGAATCGGAGAAGCGATTGCACGTGCTTATCTGGATCAAGGTGAGAATGTCGTCCTAATTGGGCGACGGACAGACAGACTAGAGGCCCTCAAGTCGGAGTTTGCAGAAACGTTTCCAAATCAAACAGTTTGGACTTTTCCTCTGGATGTGACGGATATGACCATGGTAAAGACTGTTTGTTCCGATATTCTAGAAACGATAGGGCAGATTGATATCTTGGTCAATAATGCCGGGCTGGCTCTTGGCTTGGCTCCCTATCAAGACTATGAAGAGTTGGATATGCTGACCATGTTAGATACCAATGTCAAGGGGTTGATGGCAGTCACTCGCTGTTTCTTGCCTTCTATGGTAGCAGCCAATCAAGGCCATATTATCAACATGGGATCAACCGCAGGAATCTATGCTTATGCGGGTGCAGCTGTTTACTCAGCCACCAAGGCAGCAGTTAAGACTTTTTCAGATGGACTGCGAATTGATACCATCGCAACGGATATCAAGGTGACCACCATACAACCGGGGATTGTTGAAACAGATTTTTCTACAGTACGTTTTCATGGTGACAAAGAGCGGGCTGCTACCGTCTATCAAGGAATTGAGTCCTTGCAAGCTCAGGATATTGCAGATATAGTGGTCTATGTGACCAGTCAACCCCGTCGTGTGCAGATTACAGATATGACTATTATGGCCAATCAACAGGCGACTGGATTTATGGTTCATAGAGATTAATATTATTAAAAAAGTTACAAATCTTGTAACTTTTTTTGATTTCCTTCGAATAGATAAGTAGGAGGAAGAAAATATGTATAATAAAGTTATCATTATCAATTTGACTAAAATACAAAAATAGTGCTAAACCTTTAAAAGTCTAGCGTTATCGTCATTTCTTCTTTGGTTACAACAATTTCATTTACGACAGATTTTACAATTTTTGAAGCATCTTCATAGCTTAATTTTTCGGGGTTAAAATCCTTTAAAAGTCTAGCAAGTTTTCGTTGTCTTATGTTGATCGTGTTCTTCTTTTTGCTTTCTAATTGTTCTTCTAAAAACGCTTTTTCGATTTTTAGTTTTTCGTTTTTTGCATTGAGTTCTTTTCGTGTTATGATCTCGTCCAAGTATAATTCGGTCAACTTTTCAAGTCTATTGTTTAGTTTTTTCAGTTGGTCTTTTATTTCTTCGACTTTCATAGTTTCATCATTCTTTGCAAGCGTTTCTTTGCGATACTTCGGTTCGAGTTTGATTTTTGATAGTCTTTCAATGACCTTCTCTTCCAACTCTTGCTTATCATACCATTTTGACTTACATCTTTTGGACTTGTCTTTATCAAACCTATGTCTACACTGATAGCGTTGATACGCTTTCCCTTTTCGATTTTTTGAAGTAACGTATAGACCTAGCGAACCGCCACAATATCCGCATTTTAACAACCCTGAAAGCATGTACTTCGCTTGGAATGGCCTTGGATTGTTGTTTCTTTTTAAGGCATCTATCTGCCTTTTTTTAAGCTCTAATTGCACAAGGTCGAATAATTCTTGAGAGATAATCGATTCATGCTGCCCCTCGTATTTTTGCCCTCTATATTTCACGATGCCGAGATAGGTTTCATTTTTGAGTAGATATTTTGTTATCGTTTCGCCCCAAGGTCGTTTTCTTCCAACGTGACCCTCAGCGTTTAAATCTCTGATAATCTTGACTACTGACTTCCCGTTTAGATATTCATTGAAGATACGATTGACAATGAGCGCTTGAGTTGGATTGACCGATAAGATGCCAGTTTCTTTTGAGTAGTCATATCCGAATGGAATTGTCGTCCATGACATTGCTTTCCCTTTTTTAGCACGTCCTTCTTTGCCTAAGATCATGCGTTCTTTTATCTGCTCACGCTCTAGCTGGGCGAATACTGAAAGCATACCAATCGAAGCTTTTCCAAAAGGAGTAGAAGTGTCAAAATTCTCTTGTAGGCTGATAAAAGCAACGTCATTTTTCAAAAATACATCTTCGATTAAAAAAAGTGTATCTTTCTGGCTACGACTGAGACGGTCTAGCTTATAGACTAGCACAATATCAAATCTTTTTCTTTTTGTATCGTCAATCAAGCGCTCCAGCTCAGGTCTTTGAGTGTTAGCTCCAGAGAAACCACCGTCAATATAAGTGTCGTAGATTTTCCAGTCTTTGATTTTACAGTAGGCTTCAAGTTTGTCTTTCTGTTCATCGATTGAGTAACCCTCCTCGGCCTGATAAGAAGTTGAAACCCTGACGTAGATTGCTACTTTATTTGTAGTTTTCATTGATTTTTACCTCATTTCTTGATAAAATGGGTATAGTAAAGAGGGCTTTTTAATACCTTTTACTATACGGATTGCCTCACGCTCAGACTCGCCAAAGTTTTGAGAGCGTGGGGCTTTTTTAATTAAACCATAATTTTTCCGTTTGCGTCAGGCGTCTTAAACAAAGCCAGAACTCCTTGGAAAAATCCAAGAATGATAGAAATACCAGTTACGAATAGAAGCAAGTAAAAAATCCCTTTACTATTATAGCCAGCATAAAAATGGTGCGCACCTAATCCGCCGAAGAATATAGCTAACAAGACATAAACCCATTTATTTACATAATGCAATCCGTAAGCGGTCTGCTGAGTATTAACGACTTGCGACTGATTTTGGACAGCGTTATTCTCATTCACTATACTAATATTGATTTTATCATCCTTCGTATTGTCTTTTTTCATGACGATAATTTCTTCGTCAACTTTGTGAACTTCAACCTCATCTCCTAATTGTGGGACAAAATTTAACTCTGATGGATTGAGTTTGATATACTCCTCGTTATGTGCAATAGTAACCTCTGCTCCAGTTACTTTGATAATTTTAGCCATTTTATATTCCCTTCATTTTCTAATTTAATAATGCTAAATATTCTTCCTTAACCATAACCTCATCGGCTATGGTTTTTTATTTCTCTCTATACAAATCCACGACTTCTCCGATAATTCGGAAGTCTGTGTCTGGTGTGATTGGCATATCTTTGTACGCTGGATTCAAGCTATGTAAGTAAGCTTGGTCTTTATCAATGACTAGTTGCTTGATATAAGCATCGCCGTTGTAGTTGAAAACTCCGATTACTCCGTCGTTCAACTCTACACTCGTCTGAATGAACACCAGGTCGCCATCGTGATAGTCGGGCTCCATGGAATCCCCTTTTATCGGAATGACAAAGTCAGCATCGATATCCACTGGTAACTCAATCTGTTCCACTCGTACATCGTTCAAATATTGGCCTGTACCTGCTGAAGCTGGATGGTCGTAGTAGTCGTAGCTATAGAGCTGAATGACTTCCGACACTTCGTTTTCCTTCGTTTTTTCTTCGTTTTGCTCTTTCAGTTGCCTCTCTGCATAGGTTAAGACCTTGGCTTGTCTTGGAGGCTTTAGTTCATCGTAGATGGTTTGGATTTGGGGAGTCGGATTAACAGATGAAGGTTTCGATAAATCAAACAAATATTGAGGCGATACACCCAAAGCCTGAGCATATATTCTTATATCTCCTTCATCTAATTGTCTATTCCCGTTCTCGTGGTTAGAAATTGTATTTTGTTTAAAACCTGTCAGCTCGGCAAGTTTTTTTTGAGTTAACTTTTTGGATTTTCTCACCTCTTTAATTGAGTTGCCTAGTATATTCATATCAATTAACTCCTTTCTTTTTTATTATATACCAATGTGACAAAAAAATAAATAAAAAAATCTCAAAAAGTGATAAAAAGTTATTGACTTATATCTCGAAATGAGATATAATTAAATCAAGCTTAAGGAAATAACAAAAACAAACCGGAGGGAAACATCATGAACACATTAAACGAGAAAGCCATCAACATCTTCAAAGCAGTGGTTGCAGAAACCTTACTTCAAAACACATACGAGGAAGGCTTCCTCTATGGTCAACTTGAATCATTCTGGAACAACTGCCGTCAGTTTGCTTTCGGATGGACAGAGTTAGCGGAAGAGATCGAACGCCAAGAGCGTTATCTTCTAGATTCTGGTTTCACTCAAGATGAAATCAATGACATTCGTTTCGATGCAGCGTTCGCAGGAATGCTAGACAAAATGAATGTAGCCTGATCGGTAGCGCCAGGGTTCGACTCCCTGGCAGGCTGTTGCTCACAGAGCGAAAAAAGAGAAAGGAGAAAACATATGATAGAGTTGATTCTAGTACCGTTTCTTGTGTCGTTTGTAGTTTCGTATACAATGATGAAATGGCACTCACTTCAAGTGAATGCCATACTAAAAAAGTATTTATTTGAAACTGATTTGTTGTATAGAAAAACGGCAAGCGAAACCTTGAAACTTATTCAACAACACAAACATCAATAAAGTTTTTCCCGTAATCTGTAACCGTAAAACAGGCTTTATCAAGTTTTATATCAGGAAATTTTTTTAATATGCCTACAGTTACAGGATGGTTTTTTATGAAGTCGTAGTTGCTTTCGTGTGATAGCCAAGTATCGGTTTTAATCGATATAAGTCCAAGTCTTTCTAGATTAACCAAGGAAATAGAATTCTTTTGAAAATCATAGAACTCATCAGTTAGAAAGATGAGAGGAAAAACAGTTCGGGTGCCATTCTCTGTTTTTCTGTACATGCGCATTGTTGCTACTGCTGCTTGTACGCCTATTTTTTCCTTTTTTAAGAAACTTAGTATCTTCGCATCCAATACATCCAATTGTTTTATGATTTCTACAAAGGACGAGTGTATTGATTCACTTTTGCGATTGTCGAGCGAACTAGCAATGACTTTGGCAAACATTTTCCGTAATTCTTCTTCTTCAATATAGTATCTAGAAGCATCAAGTGCCGGGCCTAGTATCTTAATAGATGGGTTTTGAACATTCTCTGGGGGGATAGTAGCCACTTCTTGCAAGATATCGTTTTTTAACTTTTCTACATTTGCTTCATGGGTTGCTTTCAACAAGGCTGCTTGATTAGAAACATTGTGGCCATAATTGATATACCACCAATCTTGCAATGTTTGAATAGGTCCAGCGAATACGCCGGCTGAAGTAGCTCCTCCTAAAAATCCTGTAACAAGAGGAAGGAAGTCTTGAAATTGGTTAGGATCCATAATTATTATTTCTTTCTATTGATTTTTTTGACTAAAACAGTGAGAGGTCCTAGTCAAAAGTTATTATATCAAATCAAGGAGGAATCACATCGGTCTCAAGACCGATATATAGGAGGTTGAATGGAAGATAAAATCATAGAACTTGCTGATTACTTCATCAGCGAATCTACAACGTACAGAGAAGCTAAAATAGCGTGTGAGAAGCTATTGAAACAAGTCAGCCATGAGATTGAACTCAGGGCTCTGGAAAGTGAGACAAGGGTATAAGAATGAGACCAAGAAAATATCCGTACAAAACAATAAGACCCCTTCCGTCAACGAAAAGGGTCAAGGATGTAATCAAACTTTTGCAATTTATCAAGCAGGATCATCCGAATCCTAGTGAATACATGAAGCCAAGAGTGCAAGCATTGGCTGAACTCACTAGCGAAGATGTTAGAGATTACGATTTGGAATTTGCTCCATCAGAGCTTGTATCTCAACTTCGTGATTTGCAATCATCTTTCTAAGATATTGATTAACGATACTCACTTTTTCATCGTCTGTCAAACCTGAATTGCGAATGGTGTCGTTAATTTTATCAATTAGAACAGCTCTATTGCGACTGTAAAATACATTATTATCCACAGTATCACCTCCTTTCTGACTACATTATAGCAGAATTGCGAGGGATAAATAGAAAAATAAGGAGGTAAAGCCGATGAACGAAATAGCACTGATTGCAGTAACAATCGTTAACGTAACTTGCGCTTTAATCAATCTAATTTGCTTTATTAAAGACCGGATGGATTGATTTAGTTTTAGAAAGATAATGAATTTGTCTGTTGGTTTTAATCTTGATAGTATGCGGTGGTTCGTTTAGGTAGTATGACAACTTATGGAATGAGTATGGATTTAATTCTATCTCATCTTCAAATGGTTCAGAGTACCATTCGACATTAAATAATGTCTGTGTACTGTTAACCAAACCAAATGGATCTGGTTTCTTCTCAGGAATAGCAGTGACTGGATTAAATCCGTTGTCAAAAATTTCTTTTCCGTTTTTGTCAAACAGTTGGATACTTTTGATTAGAACATCTGAATTTGATTGGTTAGACAAAACAAAGCTGTACTGATAGCAAGAGTATTCGTTCATTCTCGTTTTACGGAATTTAGAAACGCTTAATTTCACTCTATTGACTTTTAAAGAGTAAATCAAGCTAACAACACCAGTAACGGCTCCAATCCATGCAGCAGAAATATTCAAAATATCAATCAAACTAAACATCAAAATTACCTCGTTTTTGATTTTATTATATCATAAAAAACAGAGGATATTATTAATATAAGGAGGTAGGAACGTGCAAAAACTTACAAAAAAACAAAAGTTGAGAAAACAAGAATTAAAGCCTAAAACTAAGCTGAGAAAAGAACGGAAAAAGCACGAACTCACAACAGTTTTTATGGCTGATTTAATCGGCTTGAAAGATCGAAGACAATACGAACAAAAAGAAAGTGGTAAAGCGCCATTCCACGATTATGAAATATCGATTATATCCAATTATTTTCACAAGACAGAAAGTGAATTATTTTTTTAAAACAAAATATCTCATTGCGAGATAGAGAGGAGGACGTATGACAGACTTTAAAGATTTGGATTGCCAGTTTATCTTTCAAGAATGCGACTGAAAATTATACTGCTGTTAGTAATAGCTTTATCAACGATCCTGCGCTGGATTTTACAGCGGTTGGCATCATGATGGTTATCTTGGCCAATCATCCTAACTGGCAAGTCTATCCAGAAGAAATAGCCAAGCGCAAAGGTGTTAGTCGTCCGACTATTAGTAAATACTTCAAAATTTTGGAAGAAGCTGGATATTTGCGTCAAGTTAGGCGAAAACCTCCAGGCCGTGGAGGAAGTCACGTATTTCGATTTTTTTCTGATAGGAAAATATCTGATTTTCAGTTTGATATTATGCTGCAGCGACTTGATAAAGCGATTAGTGATTCGATTTTTGAGATGTAAGTTTTTTTCATGTCAAATTTTTTCATGTCAAATTTTTTCATGTCAAATTTTTTACACTAATAAGTATTAAATAACAACAAGTATTAAATAACAATAAATATTAAAAGACAACAAGTCCTACTTCTCTAAATAAATAAAAGAGAGAAATTTAAAATTTAGGACTTTAGTTTGAAAGGAGGGATCAAAATGGAGAATTTAAGTATCGGCATCAAAGTTTGTAATGTCGATGAGTTGGTAGAAGCTAGTCAAGAAGTAACTAAAAAAGCCAAAGAATTGCAAGAAGCAATCAAACGGCTTAACGAGGTAGAGTTGAAATTAGAAACCGAGTTTCTTCATGATTAGGATTTGTGCTGCAGCAGACATCATTTCTTTCCAAGTATTGAATTTTGTTTGTTCAGAAACAAAGACATCAAGAATTGCTTCATCTGCTTTTTCAAATTCTTCTGCATTGGATATTTTTTCTGGACTTGATAACAAAAATTCGTCTATGGTTGAAAAATTTGTGTGTTCAACCATGAATTTATCAGAGAAAATTTCTTTGAAAGAATATTCGTGTGTGCCAGAAATGGATTGAGCGTTCTCTGAAAGTTGATCAAGTCGGTTAGAAAAATCATCCAGTCCTTTGATTTTGAAAGTCATATTATCAACCTCCTTTCTATTGGAATTTTGACTAAAACGGTGAGAGGTCCTAGTCAATAATGATTATAACATAGATAACAGAAATACACAACATATTGTTAATTAAATATATATGCTTAACAACATATAGTGTTCGAGGTGTAAAAATGTGGGAACAACTAAACAGAATCATGCAGGAAAGAAATTTGAACGGTAGTCAGTTATCTAAGATGGCTGGAATTAATCGAAGTTTTTTTTCTGACTTGAAAAGTGGGAAGGTGAAATACCTTTCTTGGCCGAATATATGCAAAATCGCTGACGCATTGGAGATCAGCACAGATGAACTAAGATAAAACAAAAAAAGCACCTGACGGCAATCAGGCGCATACTTAAATATTCAACATGATTATAACATGAAAGGGGTCAAAATGAAAGTCACAGTATATGCTTACGGTCGTAAGTTAGAACCAGACGAAGAAATTATTATTCCAGCAAATCATCGTTTCTATGACATCTGGAACGGAATTGCAAACGAAATGCTCGACAAAGAGGAGGATGTAGCGTAATGGAACTCCTAACAAGAATTAAAAACTATTTTTCGGAAGAGGTCGAAGAAACCAATCTTGATTGGAAGGTAGTTGCTCTGGATTTGAACCAGGCGCTGATCGAGACACAAGAAAAACTTCAAAAAGCGAATCAGCGAATTGCTGATCAAGACAAAATTATTAAAATTTATGAGGAGAAACATAATGTTTGAACCGTCATTGACCAGCCAATTATTAGGAGTTGGCGCACTACTAATCGGATTTTTCGGAGCAGGTATCCACACGCACAACATCGACTTGAAAAAAGCCGAAGAAAAGAAAGCACAGTTGCTACGCGATACAGACATCATCCGAGCAAGTCAAGAAGCCTTTGCAAAAGGTCGTGAAGCCGAACGAGAAGCGATTCGCGAGAACATCCGCAGACCATTTTCAGGGTTCACATTTGACAACGAGCGACCAGAAGGATTGAAGCCTGAATTGGTTGGCTTGCCAGCGCCTAGAAATTTGAGAGGGTGAAATATGACAGTTAGTAGAGATATGGATCAGCTAGAGACAAATGTATTGAATTATATTATCAATCACGGCTCATTTGAAAATCCTGTACGTTCAGTCACTATTCGAAATGAATTTTCATTATCAAAAAGAAGTCTTGAAATGATTATTGAAAGCTTGCGAGTGAACTTCAAACACCCAATTGTTGCTAAGAAGACACAGCTAAGTGGATATTATCTTCCTAAAAACGAAGAAGAACGACAAGCAGGATTAGCACCTTATCGAAGACAGATTTTGACCGAACAGAAAAATCTTGCAGCAGTTATGGCGGTTGATTTGGATGATTATTGGAAATCAGCATGAGAGGTGACAGATGTTTGATTACGACAGAGACATAATGCAACCGCCTGAACCCAGGGAAGAACGCGACCCAAGCGAGTATGTGTATATGGGATGCGGTCAGTATCGATATGTAGGTGATGAAATATGATTCAGGAGCTACACGAAGAAATCGACAATTGGAGAGCCGAGTATATTCATCTTGGTCAGGAGCTTGGAGAAATTATCAACGAGCAACAAAATATTATTTTGAAATTGCAAAACGCAAACAGACGCTTGAAGCGTGAAAATTGGAATTTAAAGAGAACGAAAGGAAGAAGAAAATGACAAACGAACTAACACACAAACAATTTTTTAACTCACCAGCAGTAAAACAGAAATTCTCTGAAGTGGTAAATGGGAATGGTCAGCAATTCGTGGCCAGTCTGCTTAGTATTGTGACAAATAATAACCTGCTAGCTAAAGCTACTAATGAAAGCATCATGACCGCTGCTATGAAAGCTGCAGTCCTAAACCTACCAATTGAGCCGAGCCTTGGTTATGCGTACATCGTACCTTACAAGAACCAAGCGCAGTTCCAAGTTGGATATAAAGGGTTGATCCAGCTTGCACAACGAAGCGGACAAGTCACACGTTTAAATGCTGGAGAGGTCTATGAAAGCCAGTATAAAGGGTTTAACCCACTTACTGAAGATCTTGAAGTGGACATGACTGCTATTCCAAAAGAGAAAGAAAAAGTCGTTGGTTACTTTGCATTCATGCGATTGGCCAATGGTTTTGAAAAGACTGTCTTTTGGACCAAGGAACGAGTCCAAGCTCACGGAAAGAAGTACAGTCAATCATTCTCTAGCAAGTATAGCCCATGGCAGTCTGATTTTGATGCTATGGCTCGTAAAACTGTATTGAAGCACATGCTTTCAACCTATGCGCCACTTTCTACCGAATTGCAGGATGCGATTGTGGCAGACAACGCAGACAGTACAATTTCAAACAAGAACGAAATCAAAGACGTCACTCAAGAACCAGTTGCTGAAACATTGGACGGTATCCTAGGAGCTCCTAACAAGCCCACAGAGAGCGACAACGTAGTAGAGGGAGAATTTACCGAAGAAACCAAAACACCCCCAAAAACGGCTAAAAAAACGGCAAATCCTGACAAGGTAACTTCTACCGAATACCCAGCAGAAGAAATCCCAGATTTTGACGAAGAAACAGGAGAAATTTTGGAAGAAATTAGTCTGTTTGAAGGCGACACCATCAATGTGAAGGAGCAGTAGACTATGAAAGAACTAACACAAGAGAACTACTACCAAGACACGACCTACTTGACCAACTCACGCTTTAAACGGTATCAGCAATGCCAAGCGAAGGCTTTTGCCGTGGATAGCGGAGAATGGGTAGAAGAGAGGGACGAGACCCCTCTCCTACTCGGTAACTACGTTCATAGTTACTTTGAAAGCGAAGAAGCGCATCAGCAGTTCATGGCTGAAAATGGCGACAGGCTACTAGCTAAGACTGGAAAAAATAAAGGAAATCTCAAATCTGACTTTGTGATTGGCGATAAGATGATTGAGAGCCTGAAAGATGATGAAGGCTTCAACCGTCTGTACCATGGATACTCATCGGACGAAGTTCAAAAAGAATTGATTGTTTATGGCGAAATCGAAGGCGTGCCAGTCAAAGGTAAGCTGGATAGTGTCAACCTAAGCCGTGGGTACTTTGTGGATTTAAAAACCATGAAGTCCATCTACTCGGAAGAGTGGAGCACAGAACTCAAGAAACGAGTGCCCGCTGCAGTCAATAACATTTTGAATTTTGGTTATCACGGGCAGCTTGGCCTATATCGTGAACTCTTAAAACAAATGACGGGGGACGAATTTAGGCCTTACATCGTAGCCGTCAGCAAGGAAAATGTGCCAGACCGTGAGGTTCTGAAGATTGATGATGAATGGCTTGAAGAAGGCTTAGAAAAAATCAAATCTGAAATTATCGAAGTTTGGAATGTGATACAAGGCAAGCAGAAGCCCAAGAAGTGCGGGCATTGTGACTATTGCCGTAGCTTTAAAAAATTAGATGCAGTCGTTACTTTGAATGATTTGATTGAAATGTAAATAAATTAAACAAGCCGTGCATTCTTGTAAAACTGCGAACTAGAAAGCGTCAGTAAAGGTTATGTGACCTTGGACGAGCGACTGCCCGTATTTAGCTAAACTCACACACAGAGGCAGTCGCATTTTTTTATGATGAAATTAATTTTGGAAATCGAACCTAAACCTCAATCACGGCCACGGTTTGCGAGACGTGGGAATTTTACCACGACTTACGAAGACAAGGATATGAAATCATGGCGCAATCAATGCCAGTTTTTGGTTGCTAATCAGTACTGGGGTCAGCCTATTCTTGAGGGAGCGCTGAGGGCGAAGGTTAGATTTTACATCAAACCGCCCCAGTATGTATCTAAGGTTAAGAAGAACCGACAAGCGCTACTGGGTGAAATCATACCAGTAGGCAAAAAGCCTGACATAGACAATTACGAAAAAGCCCTCTATGACAGTATGTCAGGGATCGTATTTCAGGATGACGGTCAGATAGCTCTGCATGATGTAGGCAAGTTTTACAGCTTAAATCCGAGGATAGAGGTAGAGGTGAATAGGTTAAACCATGAAATACAACAAACAAATAATGATTGACGGTTTAAAACACTCAATCGAGCAAACGGAGGTAAGGATAGTAGAACTATCTGAGCCGTGTGTTAAATCGCTTGCTTTTAGCAGGTCTGAGGAACGTAACTTGCTGAAAAAGCGAGTGAAAAGAATGAAATCACAGTTAAAGGAGTTGGAAGATGAATAAGCAGGAATTGATTAATGCCCCACGGATTATGTTCCCCGTCGGAACAGATGTTTTAATAAAAGGGAAGATAGTTGGCTTAAAGGCGCTTGATGACAGGTTTGTTGAGAACGTTGTTAAACTTGATTACGGCGAACAAATTATTGCTCCAAACGATGCGATTTATGTCAAGGACGAACCAGAAATGGGTCACGCAGACGAAGCGCCTCGTTATGTCAAGAATATACTAGCAAGATTGCGAGAATTGCCACTGCATGACCGTGAAGTTTGGCTGAAGGCTATCATGGGTGAATTTGAGCAAGATTTTAGTCATGCAAAATGGCGTGAGGGATACGAGCAAGGAAAATTTGAGGGCGAATGGGTCGGTGAACAACTCAAGGATGCTGATAAGATTCGACAAGAATTGAATAAAGTCAGAGTACAGCAGTGTGTGGCAGATTGGTATGAAGAGAATAAGGATGATTTTGAAGGGAATTTGTATCGATGTACCCATAATATTCCATCGACTTTTGATGGCGCTAAACTTAATGAGTTTGAAAGGTGGTTTCTAAACGCTAGCACAAAACCATTTCAAACTCTTGTCAATATGCACCAATTCGGCTACGAGGTCGAGAAAGAGAAGCGGTACACAGTAGTAATGAAAGAGACAAAACAACCTTTATATTATAATTCTGTGGATAAGAAACTATTCTTCTCTATGGGTGGCCTAGCTACAAACTTTACCAAACAACAACTTGAACAAGCCAACTTCGGCTGGGTGTTTGATTGTGAGGGTATTGAAGTCGAGGAGGTGGAGTGATGAGCCTGACGCTAAATAGTACAATTGGAGACTTGATTTTGGCAATCGGAGAAATTATCGTTGGTTCTGATGGTAAAACCAAGACTATGGTTCTGGATATACCTGACCAAAAATTTTACTTAGAGATTGCGGTTAAAGCAAAGGAGGTGGAGTGATGGAAGATATACGAATACTAGATGCTTGTTGCGGCAGCAGGATGTTTTGGTTTGATAAACAAAATCCACACACGACGTACATGGATAGGCGTAAAGAAGAATTTGAAATTCACAAAAAGAAAATCAATGTAAAACCAGATATTGTTGCAGATTTTCGAGATATGCCATTTGATGACGAAACATTCAATCTTGTTGTGTTTGACCCACCTCATCTTTTATGGGCTGGCCAGAAATCGTTCATGCGTGCGCAATATGGTCAACTAGACTTGTTGACTTGGAGATTAGACTTGCAACAAGGTTTTGAAGAGTGTTTTAGAGTTTTGAAAACAGGTGGAACACTTATTTTTAAATGGTCTGATGCTCAAGTAAATGTTAAGGAAATTTTGGAATTGGTTCCACAACAACCACTTTTTGGGCAACAGCGTGGGACAACTCACTGGATGGCTTTTATGAAATTTTGAGGAGGTCACAGATTGAAACGGTTCATAGCTATCTGGATTTTACTATCTGCTGGATTGAACGTCTGGCAGATTATCCACATTAAAAAACTAGAAGAAAAGCGCCCGATTGTTATCTACAAGGCAGATAGCGCAGGCGCAGAAATAAAAGGCAGAGTCGTCGAGAAAGGACGACATGGGAAGTTATACATGCTTACCATTCGCGACTACGGTGTGTTCGTGGTTACGAAGGAGCAGTGGGATAATGTGAAAGTTGGAGATGAGGTGAAAATTTGAAATTTAGTCAACAAATTAAAACAAGCAAAAGCGACGAATATTACACACCTAAATACGCAGTAGAAATTATCTTACCTTATCTAGAAAGGTTTAATCATATCTGGTGCCCGTTTGATAAAGAACATAACGAATTTGTCAAAGTATTACAAGAAAAGGGGAAAAAAGTTACTTTTGGACATATTGAAACAGACCAAGATTTTTTCGATTACGAGCAAGCACCGGAGGGAGTTGAGTGTATCGTAAGCAACCCGCCTTTCAGTAAACGGGATAAAGTCTTTTTTAGATTGTATGAGTTAGGCTTGCCGTTCGCTATGATTATGAACAATAACGGGCTTTTTGACAGCAAAGCAAGGTATGAACTTTTTAAAAATAATAATTTTGAGTTGCTGATACCAAAGGGCAGAATGAGATTTTTTGACGAAACAATGGAAGTAAAAAACAATCCAAACTTTCAAAGTATTTATGTATGTAACGGGATTTTGAAAAAACAAATTGAATTTTGTGATATGGAAATAAAATAAAGGAGAAAAACATGACAACAAACATGGAATTACTAGCTCACAGAGTTGAACAATGGGCGAAAGAACGAGGGTTAGACAATCCTGATAATAGCACGGCTCAAGCGTTGAAGTTATTTGAAGAAGCAGGAGAACTGGCGCAAGCGCACTTGAAAAATCGAGAGCAAGACGGTAAGGATGCAGTCGGAGATATTTTGGTAGTATTGACTATCTACTGCCAACAGAAAGGTTGGAGCATTGCTGAATGCTTCCAGCTTGCTTACGATGAAATCAAGAACCGTAAAGGTAAAATGGTTAACGGTTCGTTTGTAAAAGAGGAGGATTTGGGATGATACCGAAGTTTAGAGCGTATGATGGCGGTTCGTTATGTCGTATGTATCAATCAGACGAAGTGATGGCTGGAAATGGTGATATCTGGATTATTGATGAGGCCTCTGTTGCTGGTGAATGGATTGTGAACAATGACATTCACCTCATGCAGTCAACAGGTCTTTGTGACAAGGAAGGTACAGAAGTTTTTGAGGGGGATATCTTACATCATCAGATACAGACAGAATATACCTTTATTGTCAAGTATGACAAAGATAATGCTCGCTGGTATGGCGACGGTCTAAGTCGTACCTATCGAATTGATATCATGAAGGATTTTCTACAATATTACAAAGTTATTGGCAATATCTACGAAAACCCTGAACTTTTGGAGGAGAAAGAGTGAGATATTTTAAGACCCTATGTGTTGTTTTATTCACATCCTTCCTCGTTGCATGTCACCAGATCGTTTCAGGATATGCAGGTGATAAGCAAGTTGAAGAAACATTCGAAGTGACAGCCGAGGAATACATGCACTATGAAATTGGTAATACTTTTATACAAGATGCCGTTTTAGAGAATAAGGAAGGGGATAAACAATGAGACCAAAAAAATATCCATATTCAGGAGCTGTAAAAGCAAAGAAAACAACTAAAGAAGATAAGCCAGAGCTTGTAGTCTTTCCTAATATTTCATTAAGAAAAGACATCCTCAAGCACGTTTTCTCAGTTGTCAAAATTCATGACAATTCAACTATCATTCATTTCAGATTTTATAAATTTTTCGGAGCGTATGAGGAACGAAAAGCAAAAATCAATTTGAGCTATGAGGAGACTCTCAAGATACTCAATAGCTACTAAAAAAAGCCAAGACACTCTCTGTCTCAGCAATAATTTCAAACACTATTATTATATCACAAAGGAGACAGAGAGTGAATAAGGCTAAAGAGCTCTTGAAAGAGTTGCAGGATCTGGACATGGACATCCAAAGCCGTATAGACGAAATTAACGAGCTTGAGGCAGGTTTGCTTTCAAGCCCCAAGTGGACTGACGTCAAAGTCCAAGGCGGACAGACTAGAAAAGTTGATGACGTCTATACTCAGCTTGTCGTGATGAAAGAGGCTATAGAACAGGATACTAAAGAGGTTATCAACAGAAAGCTTGAATTAGGTAGGATGATCAATAGGCTTAAAAATCCAAAACATAGAACTATTTTGAGAAAGACCTACATCAATAAGATGTACGTTGATGACATCTGTGACAGCATGGGGGGCATGAGTTCCCCTACTTACTATCGTTTGAAGAAACAAGCAGTAAAGGAACTTGATAGTATTCTTTCAGAATTGATAGTAAATGATAGTAACTGTACAGGCATGAAGTCTAAAATCTGTTAAAATGGTAGTATCAAGAATTAAGGGTAAGGCAGTAAGTCTTCCCTTGACATGGAGAGTTGGCAGAGTCAGGTTGAATGCGCCCGTTTGCTAGACGGGTGGTCGCCTATGTGCGGTTCGTGGGTTCAAATCACACACTCTCCTTTGAGTGTTTTGTGTCCTAGAACAGGGTAGGCAACAGGCTTAGCATTCATATATCACTCATTAACTTACAAATGGTTGCGGAGCGACTGGACCTTGCATGATTGCATAGCTACTTATATCCTAGGTAAGTTATAAGCTAGAGGGTTTGATTCCCTCAGAGGTTTTAAATGGCTACAAAAAATAAAAAAAGGAAAACTTTCAAATTGATTACTAATTAACACCGCAAGTCTGTAGTCTGCTTGCAGTAAGAACATAGCTCAATTGGTAGAGCGGTAGACTTTTAATCTATTGGTTGCAGGTTCGAGCCCTGTTGTTCTTATGAGAGGTCTTACACTAAGTCACACAAGCGTGTGGCTTTTTTGTTTGTGGAGGAAATGATGAAAATTGAATTGTTGGCTGTAGATAAAATCAAAATGTATGAGAATAATGCGAAGCTGCACCCTCGTGAACAGATTGAACAGATCAAGAAGTCTATTCTAGAGTTTGGGAATAATGACCCTATTGCAGTCGATGAAAATAATGTTATTATTGAAGGCCACGGACGCTTTGTCGCTTTAAAAGAACTGGGCTATGACGAAGTTGAGATTATTCGTTTATCTCATATGACAGACGAGCAGAAGAAAGCATATATCTTGGCTCATAATAAGCTGACTATGAATTCGGGATTTGATATGGAAATTTTAGAGTTAGAACTCGAAGATATCACGAATATCAATATGGAAGATTTTGGCTTTGATTTTGAAGAGATTGAAGAAATAGACGAAGATGTCGAGGAGGTAGAACAAGATGAATATGACGAGGAATTACGAGAAACAAACATTAAACCAGGCGATATTTTTCAGTTAGGAGAGCATAGACTATCTTGTGGAGATAGCACAGATGCGACGCATATTCAGAAGTTGCTAAATGGCGTTAAGGTTGACACAGTCTACACTGATCCGCCTTACGGCATGAAGAAAGAAAAAGATGGTGTACACAATGACAATTTGAACTACGATGATTTATTAGAATTCAACAAGAAATGGGTTCCCATCACGTTCGACGCTATGCGAGAAGTTGGGAGCTGGTATTGTTGGGGGATAGACGAGCCCCTCATGGACCTATACAGTAATATCTTGCGCCCGATGAAAAAGACGCAGGAAATCACCTTTCGAAACCTTTTGACATGGGACAAAGGGAACACTCAAGGTCAAATGTCGAAGCTCGCCAGAATGTACCCGATAGCAGATGAGAAGTGTCTTTTTGTCATGAAAGGTGTCCAAGGTTTTAACACGAACTTGAATAATTACTTTGAAGGTTACGAGGTGATTAGGAAGCCATTAGCAGAAACCGCTGAGCGCGTAGGATTGACATCAAAGAAATCGAAAGAGATAACAGGTGTAACAATGTACTCGCATTGGTTTACAAAATCCCAATGGTTGCTCATACCACTAGAACACTTCCAAAAATTGGCAGACTATTACGGTGATGAATGGGACTTGGACTACGACCGTATCAAACAGGACTACGACCGTATCAAACAGGACTACGACCGTATCAAACAGGACTACGACGCGACCCGCGCTTTCTTTGACGCGACACATGCGAATTTCAATAATGTATTACATTTTAGTAGAACGATCGGGGATGAGAGAGAGAGCGCAGGCGGACATGCAACTCCAAAACCGCTCGCACTAGTAGGGCTTATGCTCAAGTCATCAACTCGGGAAGGCGATGTTGTTTTGGATGTTTTCGGAGGAAGCGGTTCAACTCTTATCGCTTGCGAGAGGCTAGGACGGACGTGTTATATCAATGAATTAGAACCCAAATACGTCGATTTGATTATCAGACGTTGGGAAAAAGAGACAGGAAGAGAAGCTGTTAAATTGAATTGATTGTATTTTTTTGAAAAGGAAGTGAGGCGATGGCTAATGAGCAAAACTTAAAAGTGCCAAGCTCGAAGGAAGCTCGAGAAAACGGGAAAAAAGGCGGAGTCGCTTCAGGCAAAGCTCGTAGAAAAAAAGCGAACCTAAAAAAAGCTTTTGAGACAATCCTGCAAGCTGAAGTCGCAAGCCCAAACGTGAAGAAACAACTTGAAGAACTAGGCTTCGATTCAACTAATGAAATGGCCTTGGCCATGGTCATGATGCAGAAGGCTATGAAAGGGAATGTCCGAGCTTTTGAACAAATCAGCAAGCTTACTACAACAGATGCCAAGGATAACCTTGATAAGAAAGAGCAGAAAGAACGAATTGAATCTCTAAAACTAGAAAACGAGAAGAAAAAACGCTTTTTGGAAGGCGAGGCAAAAACCGAAGATGCATTAGCTGATTATTTTGACAAATTGGAGGATGCTTTGAGCAATGACACTTGATCAACTATACACAGCTAAACAAGTTGATATTTTGAAGAGGTCTATTTCGTCTGATTGGTATATGATGATAAATCACGGGGCGGTTCGTGCGGGAAAAACAAAACTGGATAACGACTTATTTTTGATGGAATTAAAAAGAGTTAAGAGGAATGCCGAGAAAGTCGGTGTTAAGAATCCAATGTATATCCTTGGTGCGGTTTCTTCAGGTACTCTTCAAACAAATATATTGAGAGAAATTTCAGATGCTTATAATCATGATTTTAGATTTGACAGGCATGGGAATTTCTCTCTTTTTGGTGTTTATGTTGTAACGACATTTACTGGCTCTATTGCAGGCTTGAAGGCTATACGTGGTATGACATCGTTCGGAGCGTACATAAACGAAGCTACACTTGCTAATAAAGAAGTATTTGACGAAATACTGAAACGTTGTTCTGGTTTCGGAGCAAGAATTATATGTGACACCAACCCTGACCATCCGAAACATTGGTTGAAAGTCAACTATATTGATAAAGCGGACAGTGATAAGATAATTTCAAATCATTTTACTATCTTTGATAATACATTTTTAAATCAGAGATATATAAACAATTTAATTGCTACAACCCCAAGCGGTATGTTTACTGAACGTGGTATCTATGGACGCTGGGTTATTGGTGAAGGTGCAGTGTATCGTGATTTTGAAGAAAGTATGTATGTTAAAGAAATACCTGATAATATCACAAAAATCTACGCAGGCGTTGACTGGGGTTATGAACACTTTGGCTCTATTGTTGTTATCGGAGAAACCTCAGACGGTTCGGTTTATCTGTTAGAAGAACACGCACATCAATACAAAGAGATTGACTTTTGGGTGGAACTCGCTAAGGATATCAAAGAACGATATGGCAATATCACATTTTGGGCAGATAGCGCACGACCTG
>ERZ772999.713-NODE-713-length-20322-cov-6.350619_pt1 | contig 20322 bp, 31 predicted proteins | sample MGYA00511467_ERZ772999 | MGnify/ENA primary metagenome ERZ772999 (study PRJEB29015, sample SAMEA2738064) | human oral metagenome | biome: human oral; feature: human-associated habitat; material: saliva | place: China | collected 2218 ... | reverse complement strand
CTTTACCAGCGCCCTTTTTCTTTTAAAAATGAGAAAATTTCGGTATAATAGTCAATTATACCGAAATCATTCTATAATCGTTGATACATAAGGGTTTTATGTGTCGCTTTTTTAATTTTGTGGACTTTTTTAAGAACTTTTTATTTTTTCTAGGGCAGTTTCAAAGAATGAGACTGCTCTTTTTTGGTTCTCTTTTGATAAATGGCTGTAAGTGTCCATAGTTACAGATATTTTTGCATGGCCAAGCCGTGTCTGTATTTCCTTGTATGGTAATCCGGCATTAAGCAAGATACTAGCGTGAGTGTGTCGGAAAGCATGAAAGCCTAAATCAGTACAGTTAGCATTTTTTAAGTGCTTATGTAGGCGATAATCAACCTTTCGAGTATTGACATAGTTGTCAAAGCTATCAGAGAATACTTTATCATAGGTTAAGCCAATGTTTCTACCGTTTTCTGCTTGTCTTGCTCGGTAGAGACGAAGCATGAGCACTGTTTTATAATCGATATCTAAAACTCTATAGCTTGATTTTGTCTTAGGAGTGTTTACCTGGTTTAAAATGTTGAGTGTTTTGTTAATATCGATCGTTCCGTTCTGCAGGTCAATATCAGACCATTTCAGGGCCAGACATTCACGGATGCGCAGTCCAGTAGCTAGGAGCGTTTTATAAAGTACAGTATCATAAAAATTGATAAAGGTATTTTCTAGGTTATCGAGATAGGAGAGGAAGTTTTTAAGTTCCTGATCTTGAAAGTATTTAATGTCTTGTTTATCTCTTGTTATCTTTCTAGGAATGACAACATCACGAGCAGGGTTATTATCCAATGCCTGGATAGAAACTCCATACTGTAGAATACGTTTATTTAAGGCGTGAAGGTGATTGTATTCTTTATACCCCGTTCCGTCCTGATTGTACTCATCCGCCCACTTATTTACCTGAGTTTGGATAATAACAGGAGTAAGTTTATCTAGTTTGTAAGTACCAAATGAGGGTAAGAGGTAATTATTTAAGCAGCCTTTTATCTTTATCTGCGTGTTAGTCTTTATGGTATGCTGGTAGGTTTGCCAAAACAAGTCCACAAGTTCGCTATAGGTTGTTATATGTGAGCGTTGTTTCCGTGTAGAGCCGTTTTTCTCAAATTCTACCTTGGCATGAGTGGCCTTATTTCTGAGTTCTTTTTTTGTTCGTGCTGATATGGTAGTCTTGACCTTCTTACCAGTTACAGAATCAATGCCAAGATAGATACTAGAGCGGTAGACTGCTGATCCGTCTTTTTTCGTGTGTTGTGTAATTTTCATGGTTTTACTCCTTTTTCCATCAGCAGGCAAGCAATTAGAAAAGGTTTTGAGTTTGTACCATGCGAGGAGTTACGAGAACCCCTCTATTTTCGATTTTAAGCAGTCGGACGGTAAATTGTACCAGAATAGAAAACAAGGCGAATATGGGGGAGTTTTTTATTTTAAGTTATGTTTACTAGAATATAAAAAGAAAAGTAGCCGTATCAAATACGGCTACTATCACGTTATGGATCTAAAATCCAAATGTAAACTTTATGGAGCTAAACTCCTAATAGCTGTATTGTAATATAATTATTAAAAAATGTCAAGAGATTAGAAAAGGTATAATTCTTTTAACTTTTCGTTAATTTTGTCCAATGTGTTATCAGATACTTTCATTTTTCCGATTGGATCTAATCTATTTTTCTTTAAAATTCTATCTTTGCTGATTGTTTGAAGGTTATTACACTTGGCATAAGAACGCTTAATGTATTTTTTGTAGTATTGAGTTAATTCAATAACGTCATTTATTTCTGATTGTGTCCGTTTAAGGTTATCATCGTCTATTATCTTAGGTTGAATTATTTCGTTTGAAAATTGTTCTGTATAAGCTTGGTAGACATCCGATAAGGCAGCTTCAGTAACTGCATTATTGGAATCTAAATATTTTAGGTAGGCAAATAATTCTTTGTGTAATTTTTCAATATATTCATCAAGCAAAATAGAAGGATATTCTGCAATGACTTCGTCTATGAGTACAGTATCTATTTGATTTTTAGATGTTAGAGGAATTACTGTAAGTGTTTTTTTATAGGGACTATCTACTTTGTCTAAGACAATAGCCCAATGATTATTTGATAATTCTCCACCTATATTTACACCGAACTCTACGAATACCAGAGAACCACGACTGAATTTCCAATATTTTCTTTTTTGAGTCTTGGCTTCAAATAAGAATTGTTCAGATTGTCTTTTAACTGCTGGTGCAAGAAATCTGTATTTAGAAGATGTATGCTTTGCTTTACCAAGTTTATAGAGTTTTTCAACTTCTATGTAGTTTTGTTTGGTTTGTTCAAAATATGGATTTTCTTTGTTCATTTTAATTCTCTCTATATATGCCCACGATTTCGCCGATGGTTTAGAAGATATTAGTCATCTCTATTTGTCAATTTTGCCGTTTTTTTGCGCTTTAGTCTGTAAAAATGGCTTTCTATTCTTCAATTTCCTCTGTTTTTGCACAATAGACCTTAGAAATAGGGGCGCTATTGGCGAATATGGGGGAGTTTTTTAATTTACGATGAGTTCTCCAATAGGGATAAAATCTTTTTGTTTTGCAGATTTTGCGATTAAGTCGTATTGATCAGCAGATTTTTCATACCCAAGGGAAAGAGTAGTATTGTCGTCTGGTAATTTTTTAGCAAACTCAGATATAGACATCCGAAATACGGTAATTGCATTTTGCTGATTAGTTGTAGCAGAATTTGAATTGATTGCGTCCATAGTCTCTTTTGCGCTATCTTTAGCCGTTCCAGTTAGCAAAATCATGATTGTATCATGCGGTTCGGATGAATCTGAATCGATTACGTTATTTTGAATTTTAACGCTTATTGCGCCAGTTGATTCAGGATCTAATTTTGATTTGATTTCAGAAATTAGATCATCGTATTTACTGTTATCTACTTTGGCTTTTGTGTTTGTTGAAGTAGTATTTTTTTGCTCCGTTTTTGGTTGATTCGAGCTATCTTTGGTAGTTGATTGATTGTTAGAGCAAGCTACTAGAACGGTAGCAGAAAGTAAAATAGCTGATGTGCTTAGTAATTTTTTCATAAGTAGCCTCCTATATGTCGATGTTTTTTTAATAAAAGATAGGGGAGTTTTATAGAATTTTCTCAAAAACCATTGTAGCTTGGATACGGTCACCACCGCCTAGTCCTTTGCTTCCACCATTGGCGGTTGTGATTGTATGCAGGCGGTAGCCTTTTGCTACTTGGGTGTTAATGACGTTTTCTAATTCTGTCAAGTTTCCTGATCCAGTACCAAAAAATTTCTCTTTTAAGGTTACTTGAAGGACTACATAGTGTAAATCAGTAGCATTTGAAGCAGTTGAGTGAGTGCTAGCGTCTTTAATGTTATCAAAAAATCCCATGTTAGTTACTCCTTATTATACATATTTTTATTTGTTATTTATCTGACAACGATTTTAATAAGTTTAATACTATTTGCTTATCTTTTGGGGATAGGGATATAAAATCTACCAGTAATTGGGTTTCTTGAGGGTTTAATGTTCCAAGAGTAAATAGAAAATCATTTAGCTTCTGATCTGCTTCATTAATGATTCTATCATCTGATAAATATTTTTTTATTTCACGATTACTTAACTCATTAAAATTTGGAATGAGGCTTTTTAAAATTTCTTCACGATACTTACTTAAAAAATCTTCGTCCTTTAAGGTCAATAAATCCTCTTTGCCATCAGCTATTTTTAGTTCATAGTATGCTCTAAACGCTTTAAAGAAAGCTTCCTCAGAACCGTCTTTTTGACTAAGTTCTTTTACTGAATTAACAAATTCGGTTTCATAACCAAGTAAATAAGCAACACTGACTCCAAAGTGATCTGCTAAATGAGACCAAATTGTTTCATCCCTAGGTTTTCTGATTTCATTCTCATAGTACATTAGTTGACTATCGGAAACTGAAAAATTATATTCCTCTTTTAAAATATTTTTGAGTTTATTTAGGGATAAATTTTCTTTTTCTCTTAATTCTTTTAATTTTATTTTCACGTCTTATTACCTAATTTAATTACTTGTAAGTAGATTATATCATAGCAATTAACTATTATCTAGAAAAATTCTCAAAAAAAGAACGAAAACCGCTTGACATTCTCAGGATAAGAGTATATAATCAATTTGTTCTCAAGTTGAGAATGAAACGGTAGAAAGGAGAAAGAAAAATGCTTATTACACAAGAACAGGCGAAAGCATTACGAAGGAAGAAGGCTGATTTGCAACTAAAAAATTATGAGCTGGCTCTTGAAATTGGTGTAGCACCAAGAACAGTTCCTAAAATTTTGAACGGAGATTATAATGCTCCTAAGAGAATCTATATGAGCGTAATGGAATGGCTAGCTAAAGATTATTAGAAAGGAGCGAACTAATCGCAATACTACTCTATATTTACAGATTTCTCATGTGGTGCTTTACCACTGGGGATTGATAAACGGATCTAGCTAACTATTTGCTGGGTAATTTGCTTGCTACCTATGGCAGTATTAAGGAACTATTCTCCTGAAGTATATCTCATGCTTTACCTTGGTACTGTTTTAGGTGGCAAGCACTGACAAAAGAAGAAAGGAGCGAACCAATGGAAAATGAATTTAAGACAGTTACGAATGCCAAGGGGTTAGAAATTCCTAAGTATTTCAAGGATTTTAAAAAGCTAGTTGAGAAAGACAGACAACTAGCCGAATATCTTTGTATGAACTACGAGAACTTGGACAGTGAAGACCTGGGCGCATTTCTTGAAACGGTGGAGCAGGGATTCAGCTGGATTCTGGATCTTATCGAAAGTAAAGACTTGCTTTATAGCCCCCAGACAGGGAAGAAAGCATGAAAAAGACAACAAAAAAAGTCACTTGCGGAGAGTTTGGCGACCGAAGCAAGCGACTGGATCAAGAGTATAGATATTTTTTCTATACCTTGATTATAGCATAGAAAGACAAGGTATACAATGGGAAAACAACATCAAGCGGTAAAATTCAAGGATATTGCTGAAAAATTGTCCGAATTAGAGGGCAAAAATTTAGAAGAAATTGCTGGAGTATTAGGTTACCGCAACTTGGAGAGTTGCAGGGTCAACCTTTACAATCTGAGACAAAACAAGCGTCTAGGATTTGAAGTGGAAAAAGGGGTGTACTCCAAGTTTGCACTCTTGGACGATTCGGTAAAAGAGGAACTGGAAGACAAGGAATTGTCAGACCGTGGGCGCTATTTGAAGAGTGTAGACCGCTATAAGGCAATGCTAAACGCCTTTTCTATCGCCTTTGATAGCACGGTCAAGGCGGAAACCAGACAAAAAGCAGAACATGACGGCTTGAAAGCCTTGGACAGAATCCCAGATAAGCACTACGCCCTACTTTATGACATGATGGAGGGTTAGGGATGGAAGCAAAAACACACTTCGCTAGATTCATGCATAGAGGCATGGAGTTAGCAAGGCAATTACATAGTAAAGAAATCCAACGTGATGAATTTGATAGAGCCTGGAAAAGATTAGGCGATCAAATCGAAAACGAAACGAAGAAAAACTAAGAAAACCGAAGTGCAGGCAAGCAATTAGAAAAGGTTTTGAAAAACGAGTGCTGACACGGCGACTCTAAGCACTTGTTTAGCAAAAATGTGGGTGATTACCCACGAAACATCACTACAAGCGTCCGTCAACTTGGGGCAAATGCCCAGCGTTTGGAGTGGTGGTAATCGTGTATAGGAAACAGGCAAGAAAAAGGCACAGGAAAACAATATGACAGTAAACATAAAGGAAATTCAAGAGCAAGGGGGCAGACTTGGAGATGTGCTTCCCAGAATTGAATTAGTTAGACAGTTGAGCAATTCGCTGATAATAGCGAAAATTAACGGAGCAGATACTGCTATCTTATCTGAACAGACGGCAGAGGGCTTGGTCGTTATTCGTGACCAGATGGAACAACTCTATAGAGAGTTGGACGGGATTGCAGTTTATCTCCTTAATTGTGAGAATTTTGAAGAATTGGGGTACAAGTCAGATGATAACACCAGATATAAGAAAAATGACACAAGCAGAATTTGATGGTTTTATGGCCGATTTAAAAGTAAACAATCCGAATTTATTTCAGTTTATCGTTGATTTTATCAATAAAAAAGTAACCGTTGAAGAAGTTGAAGCTTTCCAAAAGATGGAGCCTGAAGTGCAACAGTTATATATCAAGAATTACAAAGCGAGGGCATAGCATGAATGAACTAGATTTAAGCAATACACAGGCGCTTATTTTTACCGTGATTTTGATTGGCTTTCTCATATATCTAAATCATCGAGACCGCAAAAAGTGCGCTCAAATGGAGCGAGAAAACAGGAAACTAAGAGAAAGTCCTAGTGAGAGTTTAAGCCCAGATTATGGGCGGTATATCCAGCTTGCAGGGGTTAAGCCGTGGAGGTGATGATATGTTTGAAAGGATGATTGAAGAACTTCAAATAAAAATATTAGAAGCCTTAGAACGTTACCTAAAAAGCCATGAGAAAATACCTCCCCGAATCATTGGACTGATTTCCGCAAAACGAGTACAGGAAGAGTTAGATATAAAATATCTGACCTTACAAAAATGGGAAAGAATGGGCTTGAAACGTTATCAGCCTCCAGGAGACGATAGCAGAAAAGTTTATTATAAAGTGGACGATATCCGTAAGTTTATGGGGGTGGGAGAATGAGAGTGATAGAGTTGACCTTGTCTAGTGACAAATTGGCCTTATTTGGCTTTCTTAAGTCTACCCCTACCCAAGTTTGGAAGAATGGGGAACACTTCAAATTTGTCTACTTTGAACCGATTGGCGAAGCGCTAACGAATTTCCACTATAAAGGCTTGTATGTGACTATCAAAGAAGAAAAAGAGGAAGTAGAGGGTTGGAGGTTGGTTAGAAACTTGGAGATAGTTTTGGTCAGTCCTGACTTGCTGATTATCCTGAAAGATTTAGAGGTAAACAAATTGACCGAGCAACGGCAGGGGCTTGGAGTGGAGTTAAAAGGTTGGATTTTCGACCTGATTTGTAATGGCATTTATACCAGATATGAGACTTCACTCTTTGTCCGACTGCTATTTGTGAATGGCTATAGTTTTAATCAGCTGGTGGATTTGTTTTCTGCAATCGTCAAGCGGAAAGACCTAGCAAGCTATTTTTTAGAAGTAGCAAGAATATTTTATAAGGAGGTGGCTTTTGAGTAGCAATGAAATTGTAAAAAAAATCATTGAAGAAGATAAGCAGAAAGTACCGCCTGAAGTGGTGGACTTGACTCAAGCAAGGGAGACCAACGAGGAACACAATAGCCTAGATTTAACTCCTAAAACAAAAGGAAAAGGCTTTGTAATCACCTTGGACAATCTCAAGAAGATTTTAAATGGAGATAGCAAGCTAAAAGGGGCTATACAGTACAACGTCTTCACTTATGAAATCGACGTGACTAGACCAATGAAGCTAAACGGTAGAACCTTGAGCGGTGCAATCGATGACCTGATTATCAGAGAGATTAGGGCTTATATTGCTACCAAGTACAAGCTGGACTATAAAAAGTCTGATATAGCAGATATTCTGGAGGTGGTGGCTGGAGAGCATAGCTACAACCCCTTAAAAGACTATCTGGAATCATGCGAAAACGAGTATAAAGAGTTAGTGAATCAGCGTGATCCCTTTGATATTTTAAGGCATTATCTCAATATCAAGGATGATGAATATAACCGTATTATCGTGGACTTGTTTTTCCGTGGAGCAGTTGCCAAGGTATTTGACCCCTCTATCAAGTTTGACTTTGTGCTGGACTTGACTGGAAGGCAGGGAGTAGGAAAGACCCAATTTTTTGAGGGGCTATTCACTCACAAGTATTTTACAACCGTTGAGACTTTCACAGACAAAGACGACAAGGCCAGAATGGTGAGAAACTGGTGTGTCTTTGATGATGAGATGGTGGCCAGTAAAAAGGCTAGTTTTTCAGAATTGAAGAAATTCATCACAGAAACCAAGCTGGAGTTTAGACCGCCTTACGCCTCCAGCGACAGGCGATTGCCTAAGAGTTTTATTATTGTGAGGGCAACCAATGACCATGATTATTTAAACGACCTGACAGGGGAAAGGCGCTTTCTAGTTGCGGAAGTCCACAAGGACATCGCCTATAAGGGCAGAAAGTGGACGGAAAAAGACCGTAGAGCCTTTTGGGGTGCTATGGTGGTAGCTTGGAAGGCTAATAAGTCTTTGACCCTGACAGACGAGCAAGAAAAGCTAGTAAACGAGGTTAGAAGCCGATATAGGTTTGTAGATGAAATCATTGAGGATGTGGAGCGCTATTTAGAAATTCCTTACCCTAAAAATATGTATCAATTCCCAGCAACAGACAGGACTAGATACTATTACATCCACGACATGATGAACCACGGCTACCATATGGGCACTAATGGAGCAGAGATTCCCTTAGATATTGAAAAGTATGGGGAACTGGTGGAAAGGGACAAGTTGGCAGTAAATATATTCTTTTCCGAGGTTTATTTGAACAATTCCCCCAACCCTAAAGATAAAAACAAGGTTAAGAAATTCATGCAAAACAAAGACGGTTGGGAATCGAGGAAGTCTTTAAGATTTGGTAAAACAATCAAACGTGGATTTTCTAAGATTAAAGATTAGAGTGTAGGCAGTGTAGGCGAAAAGGTCAAAAAGTGCCTACACCTAAAACTCTTGACATTATTGGGGTTTTGAAAGAGTGTAGGCAAGAACTAAAAAAACGCCTACACATCTAAACCCTTGATATTACTGACTTTATAAGATAAATGTAGACAAAACATATATTTTATAAAAGTATATTTAATTAAATACCTAATGTGTTATTTATATATTTTTTTTGAAAAAAAGTGCCTACACGCCTACACAAGGGTTAAACCCTTGGGGCTGTAAGGCGGAGGGCGTAGGCGCCCAATATTCAAAAACGCCTACACTTTGCCCAAAACCTAAAATAGAAAATGAAATAAAGGAGCAAACCAGATGGCGATGAACATTTGTCAAAGAGTGACTAGACTAGAAGAAAACATTGAGCGGATAAGTGAGGTACTAGATGGATTTATTGAGAATGCGAACTATAATTCATCGGTGAATAATGTGAACGTGATTAAAATAGCGGAAAAGTTTGAGCAGGTCTTTGAAGAAATTAATGAACTAAAAGCAGTAGCTGACAAACACTAAAACAAAATGGGGTAGATAGTACCGACCCCCTTACAATGGTGTAACTACTAGTGACACCATTAAAAAAGAAAGAGGAAAAACAACATGGATGATTTTCTTGAATTGCTACAAAAAGGGTTTATTTTATACCAAAAAAGTGGTAGAATAGAGGTAGAATCCCCCCCAACTTTTGGGAGTGTGACCTTGCATTTTCAAGATGGTAGATTTTCCCACTTGGTGCGAACTGAAACAAAGAAATAGAGTCTATCGGAACAACCGAGGGCACTGAATAAGCTAAATGGCTTTTCGGTGTCCTTTTTTGTTTTGGCGGAAGGAGAATGGATATGAGTTTAGGAAGTAAAGTAAAACGTCTTGAAGGAATTCAAAAGAATAAAAATCGTGAAAAGGTTGTGTTTATCAATAGTGGGGATTTTAAGGATTCAACAGAATGCGATGAATACATTGCTAAGCTTACAGAAGAGTATAAAGCACAATATATCAATCCTATTTTCTTTATCGATGATGTGAGCATTTAAACTAACAGGAGGTAGAAAGCTATTGCAAAATTAAAACCAAAACAAGAATACTTTTTGATGGCTTTGATTAGTGAACCAAGCATTACAAAAGCTATTGAAAAATCTGGAATCGCCAAAAAAACGGCGTATAAGTATCTTAAAGATAGGAATTTTTTCAGCGAATATCAAAAGCTAAGACAAGAAATGATAGGACGAACGACAAGCCTATTATTACAGGCCAGTGGGCGTGCAGTTGAAGTCTTGTACGAAGTGGCAGATGATCCAGAAAAAAGCCCCTACGCAAGGGTACAGGCAGCTAAAACAATATTAGAAATGGCATACCGTGGCATGGAATTAGAAGACTTGCAAACACGGATAGAAAAATTAGAACGAGGAATGGAACTATGAAAATTAAATTATTTTATTATTACCGCTGGGACTCTACTACACTAGAAGACTTTGAAAAAGAGATCAACGACTTTATGGCAACTGTCCAAGTGGTAGACGTGAAATATTCAGAGGCTACCAATAACACAGAAGCAATCACTGGTGTAATGGTGCTATATAAGTAAGTAGAAGGAGCTGAATAGATGAAGAAAAGCACAGTATTAGCCAAAACAGAATCACTAAGAGGGGCTATTTATAACCTTTCTGGGAAAATGGACGAAATTCGCAATAACAATTATTTGAGCATAGACGGTAAGACGTATGAGTTAGAAGAATTGAAATATAAGTGGGAAAATTGGTACGGGGCTTACTACAATGAGTTGAAAGCATTATCAGATGGTTTATTAGAAAAAGTAGAACGTAAACGTGCTGAGGATGAAGTTAAAAAATTGACTGACTACGGCTATCAAGTGGCCCTACAAAATGCTTTAAAGCTATTGGAAAAAGAAGCACTAGAAGTTTCAACTGCTAAAGCGTTGATAGACCACTACAAGGATGATTGGACAGCCTTGTCACTTATTAGAAGTACCGTGGGGGATATCTGGGGAGATGGAAATCCTAAAAATGCTGAAATCGCCCAATATATTCCAATAGATAACCGTGAGCGTACGAAAGATTTGTTGGCTAAGTTTAGCCGTGGGGTTGATGAAATCAATTACCAGCGCTTGATGGATGATGATAAATTTGTAAAACAACGAGTAGATGGATTGATTTTATTCTTAAACTCAGATTTTCTAGATGAGAATATGGAAGCACAATAAAATCTTACGAGGGGGAGCAATCCCCTTTTTTAGATAAGTCAGACAGAATGACACACGAGGTAGGGGAATGGTTAGAAGTTTAAAGATAAGACTGCAAAGATTGGAAGAACACACTATTAAAGATATAACACCGATTATATGGCTGACCTTGCTTGAGAGTGGGGAATATGAAGTAAGAGTTCCAGAATATAGGAAAGGCAATAAAGAAGTAGTAACGATCTTTAAGAGTGAGAAAGAAGCTTGGGATTACATAGAAACCACTGTCGGTGCTTGTATTGTTTGGGATATACTACCACAATAAAGGAGCGCTAAAATGACCACTGATGAAGTAGAAAAGAAGCTAAAAAGCTATCGCAATAATCTCTTGTTGATTGAATATTAGAAGAGGAAAGTTTATAATGAAGTTAAAGTAAAGGAGGTATTATCATGGAAGTAATGGCGTTGCCTAGCAAAGAAGTTTTGATTTTTACAAAACAAATCCGCCACTGGATTGTCGGCGATAAAACTATTTCAGGAAAGAAACAATTTATTTTCCGTGAGGATACTCCTGCTGAAATTTTAAAACTCTATCAAGATATAAAACCAAAACTTGAATTTGCTTATTAACAATAAAAAAAGCACGATTGATTGTCCTTTGGTGGGGGTTTTTGTGGTTGAAAAGGATTAGAAAAGGTGTATAATATAGATAAGAATAGAAGTAGAGAAATATCGGGAACTACGCACCCTTGAGGTATCTGAAAAGCGGGGAATTCCCGTCCCGCCTATTCCAGCACCTAGAGAAATCTAAGTGCTTTTTGATATGATTTATTTTCTAGGTGATATAATGAACCTATTAGCAATAAAGTATGGAAAAGTATGTACATATTTCGTCAACAATAAAACTAAATAACCATATTTAGTTTACAAAAAAATAGTTAAAATCATTGACAAAAAGTTTAAAAAAAGTTATATTAAAAACAGTTATATGACTTAATCAAATTAATAACAAAAACAAACGCAGGTGACAGATGTGGTACTTGTGTTTTTTGTTTATATATAAGGAGTTAAATATGAGTAAAGAATACTATTTCGATAATGTTGATGATTTAATAAATCATCTTTTATATAAATTTTCTGAATTATCTCCATTGAAACTACAGAAAAGTCTATATTTTTTATTTGCTTTTTATGCTGGTACGTATTCGGGTAGAGATGAAATTGGAGTGAAAGAGGAAAATCACGACTTCCCTAAATACTTATTTGAAGGGAATTTTGAAGCATGGACATATGGTCCAGTTATTAGAGAAGTTTATCAAAAAAATAAAAACGAGGAGTATCATGCCCAAAAATATGTTTTTGGAGATGGACCTATTGACACAGAAATTAATAACTTTATAAATGATGTTGGAAGCATGATAGTGAAGAAATCTGACTTCGCACTTGTTGATCGAAGCCATGAAGATAGAAGCTGGAAGGAAGCAATAGAAAAAGGAAATTCTACTCCTATTTCTATGGAAGATATCGCGAATGAGTACAAAGAAATTATACAATCTGCTTGATAGTAATCCAATTCAAAGTAAGAGTGGCAGGAAAACAAATATAGATCCCAAAAACAGTATTGAAAGTGATCCTTTAAATCCTGAAAAACCTAGAGAATTTGAACTATATTCAAGTGACGTAATAAACTCAAAACATTCAGAATATAAAAAATATCCAGAAGATCAGTTTACTAATTTTTTAAAAAAAGATGTTGTTCAAAATTTTGTAAATAATATAGAATTATTTTGGCCAGATTTAAAAAAATTAACTGATTATGATATGGACGAGACTGACTATTTTTCTCTAGATAAAAAAGCTCAATTACGGTTAGAGAGAATTTTCAAGCTATATTTAACTAGAGAATTTTCATTGACAAACATAAATAAGATTAAACTTAGGACTAACGAGTTAGATAAGTCAACATCATTTAGAGTGTTTGTGATTTTGGAAGGAGAAAAATACTTAGTTTTTCTGTTAGATCCACTTCACCTTGTTATTACTGACAGAAGGACAAGATTAGAAAATGTTTTTATCAAGAACAGAGGTAATGGAATTTGTATGAGTAGGTATCTAGATAAAAGAAATTAGTTATAAATGGAATTTTTATATATGTGATTATATCTTTTATTAAAATAAAAAAGCACGTTTGACCGTGCTAGTTTCTTGCCTGCTGAACTCATCATTTTAAGTCCCTTTTTGTTACCCTTTATGTTTTCTCAACTTATTTGAATTTAATAGTTTTTGAGAAAATCAAGTTAGATTTAGAGCAGGCAGGAGCAAACACAGTTAAGAATATTCTTTATGGTTTGAAGCGGCTTGAAGTTTTTCCAGAAGCAGGATTTGATGCTGATGAAAGATTAGGAGGTATTACATACCTACCCCACAAAACTCGATGCATTATTTTAGGCGATTACCTAGCTTTCTATCATATTTTAGAGGATAGAAAAGAAGTCTTTGTATCAGATATTATTCATGGTAAACAGGACTACATCTGCTTGTTCAAGAAAAAATAGCGCCTATAAGTGAGCCTGCGTTTTGGTTTCCGAAAATGTTCCGAGAATTATTTTTTCTTCCTAAAATATAATGTTGCTTAAATTTGTTTTTTAAGACGATTGTCACGCGAAAAAGTAAATTTGATTGATAATTAAAATCTTTGATTTTATCGTGTTTCTAAGATATATTTTAAAATATTCACGCGAAAATCACGCGAATATTTGTAATCAAAATTCAATTGAAAAATGTAGTCAAAAATATAGTCATTCGAATGATTTTTATTGCAATGTACTGAAATTAACAAAAGAAAGACTATTGTCCCATACTTACAGGGTTTTATGAAGAAGTTTAATTTATAGTTGAATTACCTTTAATAGCTTAGAATGGATTATTTTCCCATTAAAAAATGATGATTTTTTCTCAATTGTAGAGATAAAAGCTATTCTTGCAAGAACGGAATTCTCCATAGAGTTATTTACGTCTAAATCTTTTTCACAAGGAATAAAATTAATATCATCTGATAAGTGATTGAAAACATTTGTTGGAATTTTTAGACTACATAGAAAATTGGTAGTTTCATCATTACGAAAAATTCTCAGATAGAAGTTGTCCCACTTATCTTGCGCTATAAACAATCTGCATTCTCCATAGTACATTACTAGGTGGTCAGATTCTTCCATTTTTCGTAACTGTAATGACCTTCTAGGCAAGTATTTTCTAGTCCTGTTTTCATTTGTCAATTCGTAATTCTCATCATCACCTTCATCAACATCATCATTAGGATTCTGATTTTGAGGTAGATCTAGCAAAGCTACTCTGTCTTCTAAAATACGTTCTAATATTTGTTCAGCTCTCTCAGGAGTAATTTGATCATAGAATACTCTTAATTCTCGTTTTGTTGCAGAATTAAGTAGGTACTCGCAATTTTCGGTATGATGTGAGTTTGGATAAGCAGAAAGGTAAATCCCATTACTATTCTCTTTTATAGATAATCGGACTAGTTGGCAGCCAGGACATAGTAGCTGACCTCTGTATTTGTTGCTTGTTACTTGTTTGTTTTTATAGAATTCCTCTTCTAGTACGTAAAGTTCAAGCACTTCATTGTTGTACATACAATACTGATATTTATTTGTTTCAGGCATAATTATTCCTTTCTAGTTATATAGATAAATACATACATCGCATAGATTAATATACATAGCATATCACAATGAATAAAAAAAGTCTAACAAATAGGTTAGATGTTGCTAACATTCAACATAGAGTATATGAAATGCTAGCCAAAAGATCATGGTGATTAATATGTCTAGGATATCTCTCGTACGTTCTAATATATTAAGTTTGTTCCATAAGATTTTATTATTTTTGTTATTAATAATTTTTTGAACGACGTATAATTAATTAGAAATAATTGTTTATTATTACCAAAAATCTAAATCATAACATATTAATGGTATAGAGAAACTACTATGGAAGAGAATCTAAACCTTAATATTGATCCACGAATAAAATTTAAACTGCTACCACCGGCTACTATTATTAAAAACTTTGTTGACGGAGAGCCTGATTGTAATTATGAGAATTATTTGCTAGAGCTACTTAATAGATCATCTCATTTTAAAGAAAAAGGACACTCTCTTTTCTCTAAACTGTTAAATGAAAATAATGGTCAATGTGATACAATATCGAAAAATTATGAAATAGACTTTAAACTATTATCATCTAGCACTAGATTACAAGCTAGTCATTTGTTTTCTCCGGGCATTAGCAATTATGGCAATGGTATAATTGGTATTCATGAAAGTAAAAAGAAATTCGGTGAAGTAAAAGCTACTAAGATTCATGTTGCATTCCGAACAAGATATATATCAGAGCTCACTCGATTAAGGGAAAACTTTTTAAATATTAGAAATTATGGTATTGAAAGAGATATCATAAAAGTGTTGAAAATGCTTGAAAAACAGAAAAACCTTTTATTATTTTTTCCATATTCGTTTGAGCTAATTGATATACTCGAGACAAATAATTCGGATGATATTATTGTAAGCGCGTTAAATTATGATTTCCACTCACTATTTGAATACAGAAGTTTAAAAGCGAAGGGATTTGATACCTATTTTGTAACTATATTTCAAGATAGATTTTATATTTTTTCTATTCTTGACGATACCCTCTGTTTAATTGAGAAAGTAGATTGTATGTTACTGCCAACATTTATTAAATTAAAGAATTACCATCTATAAGGAGGACGAGTTATTGATCAATCCAGATTTTTACAAAAGACTAGCAAAGATATTCTGTGGAGATGAGATAGAGCTATTTACTTATAAATCAGGGCCTCAGCTAGTTTCTTTTTTCAATACCCATTTCCATACCCAAGATAGTTATGGACAGGGTTTTCCTACAAGATGGATATATGTGAATTACAAGCTGTTGGACTTTTCATCTAGAGGCATTATCAATTCATTTTTCAACCTTATACTCAGCAAACAATATCTTTTAACAGAGCGTCAGATAAGTGAAGTGGATGCTATAGAGCATCAGCAGAAAATAATAAATGAATTAGATAAAATTTGTTCTGTTTATTCTTTAAAACTCTCAAGAAGAGGAAATGAATTTTATTTAGTAGAAATTGATTTAGATTTAGTTGAGATTGGAAAGGGAGGCTTTGCTGATATTTATTTCCAAAAATCTACAGGATTAGTGTTAAAAAAACTAAATGAGGAATCTGTTAGACGACAATCGTTGAGAAGTAGGTTAAAAAGAGAGTATGAAATAACTAAATCTTGTTCAGATATTGGAAGTATTGTTCAAGTATTTGATTTCGATAGTAGTAATTGTTCATACACAATGGAAAAAGCTGATTATACATTGGCAAATTACATTAAAGAAAGTGAGCTTACAGAGGATTCTAAGCTCAATATATTGCGTCAAATACTTTATACTATGGCTCTCGTCCACCAAAGAGATGTTCTTCATAGAGATTTAAGTCCGACCAATGTTTTTTTCGTGAATGGGATAATTAAGATTGCTGATTTTGGTTTAGGAAAAAACCTAAACACTCTGACATCTCATCAAACAATGGATACAACTTCCTTTGGTCAACTCTTTTATTGCGCACCAGAGCAATTAACGCTTTTAAAAGATGCTGATAAACGAAGCGATGTGTATTCACTAGGACGTATTATTAATTTTGTTATGACTAAGAATCCTAATATCTTTTCTCATTCACTTCGTTCTATTAGTGAAAAAGCTACGAATTTAGAACCTGATTATAGGTATCAAGATGCTGCTGAAATGTTGAGTGCATTAAATGCATGGTTGAGAATTAGAAGCGACGAAACTTTTAAGAAAACAATATGGGAAAAAATTGACCGCGGTATTTTTGATGACGATATAGAAAACTATATTTATGAAATGCCAGCAAGAGAGTTATGCCAAGCATGTATTAAAAAAAGTAATGTTTTTATTGAAAGCTTAATGATTTTTATGAAGTTAGATGATACACACGCGATTTATATCATTCAGACGATTCATTCTAACTACGAGCAATATTTGAAACGATTTGAAGATGCAGATCCTTTCGCTTCCCTTTCTTATAGAGTTTTAAAGGGACAATTTTCCTTCAACGTTAATGAAGTGGCTGCTCAGATTTTACGCTATATAGCCTATGAAGTTGGGCGCTTTTCTGCTCAGCATAAGATAGATTACTTGATTGAAAATGGAATTGAACCAATGATTGAATCCATATTAGAAAGATAGATTAGGAGGAAATCTAATGACAAATGATGAGTATTTCAATGAAATAGAGACATATTTCAATAAATTAAGAGAATATCGTGAAGAATCAAAGAGAATAGCTGAAGGTATTGTTGGTGAAAATCTTACTGAAGATGATATATTTTTTCTTTCAGCACTTAACAGACGAGTTCAATTTATTGATGGAATAATAGACTTATTAAGAACGAGAAATCTGACTTGTGCAGGAATTTTAGTACGAACACAACTTGATAACCTTATGAGAGTTTTCGCGGCTTTTATATCAGAAGACAGAAGATTATTTATTAAAGAGACTTTAAGTGGTAAAGCTATTAGAAATTTGAAAGATAATCAAAACAGAAAGATGACTGATGCCAATCTTAAGGAAAGGATATCGGAGTATTATCCTGAGATTAAAGAAATTTATAATAAATCATCTGGTTATGTTCATTTGTCTGAAGTCGCATTTCATGAAGCTTTTTGGACCGAATGTTTTGAAAAAGGAGACAAAATTAAATTTTCAGTTGGATTGCCCCCAAGAGAAAAACTAAATCCTATTTTAATTGAGTGTGCTGAAGTATTCTGTCACTTTACAGAGATTGAATATGATTTTTACCAAAAAATCATTGATTCAAAAAAAGTTTTTGATAATAAACAAAAAGAGATTTAAAAATTAATGTAAAATATATTGAAATTGAAATATCAATCTTGATAAAAATAGAAAAATCAATAATAAGGTAAAATGAATTATGACGACAGAGAATATAGATTCAAAAATCACATTAATGTCAATTACTCGTAATAGATATGGTGATGAGTTAAACATTCGTGATTGGAATTGTGAGTTTAAAAAATGGGAATTGCAGTTGATTTTAGATGGTCAATATTATAAGTTTTTGAATAAAGTAAAAAGGGATTATAGAGTAGACCAAAAACCTATATATCGGGAAAATCCAATAATGTGGAAGGTTATACTTAGAAAAAAACCAAACGCTAACTATTTCGTTTCTAGCCTAAATATTATTAATCATAATATTACTGAAATAGATTCTATTTCAGAAGAGAGTGTTAAGGACAAAGGGCATTTTATTGCCGATTCATTTGATAAATTCCTACTTACAGAGGATGAACTTAAGGAAAATAAATACGAGGTTCAACAATTTTTTGGTCTAGGGAACAAGAGCAATATCTCACCTCAAGATTTTAGAGCTAATCGAAACTCCAAGGAATATGCTGGACAGTTGAGATTTGAGCAAAAAGTGAGAAAGTATCTTGAGAAAAGTACTAATGCGAATGAAGAAGTTTATTATGAAATTGAGGAAATTAAGATAGAAGAAAAGGTATTAGGTCGCAGAATATTCATTCATTGGAATCAAAGTGATGAAGCTGATATTCATGTATTTATTCCAGAAGACCGTGATTGAGAGTTTATACGTATATTAAAAAGAGCAATATTGCTCTTTTTTGATTTTAGACGTATTGCTTATTTGTAATTTTTCCATTTGGCTATAAGCTATCTTTTTCAATTATTTTTACATCAATTCGAGGTAGTAATTTTGTAATTTCATAAAAAGCAGACTCTTTCATATCCATAAATTTTCTATAGTTTGGAACTGATATTACATTTCCATCGGTTATTCCTCCACCTATTGGTCGTAACTGACAATAAAAGAAATTATTTTCTAGATTTTCCATAACTTTATTAGCTAAATCTTCTCCCTTTGCTTCTTTAAATAATTTTCTAAACAATTTCTCCCATGCTGCATCATATTTACGAAAAACAAAAACCGGTTTTTGTGATTCCTTATTATATAAATATTTATAGATTCTTCTCAGTACAATGAACGCACCCAACTTAGATAAGTCTGAATTGAGAATAATCTTTTCACCAATGCCATTTTCACCTAAATCAGGTTGAGCACATGAAAAAGGATAAATTTCTAAATTACATATTTGTTGAGCAATATTTTCAATTTCCTTTTGCTTTCCTTCCAGTTCTATAAAATCTAATACCTTATTTATCTGAATAAGTTGAGAATAATACTCTCTCAAATAGTAATAATTTTCTAACAGATTTTTTTGACTTTTTTTAGACTTGTTTTTGAAATCGAACTCAGATTTTAAATCAAACATATGTTTAATCTCACTCATTAAATTGCTTTGATTACTATAAATGATATCTTTGACGTCTTTAATACTTTTTAATTTATATCTTCTTTCTATAATTGATTTAATATCAATTTCCTTTTCTTTATATCCTTTTAAGATCTTTTTGATATTTTTAATAGTTTTCTTTTTTTCAGTACCAGCTATCAAAATCTCGGTTTTTCCATAATATCCTTTTAGGCTTGTTTCCTCGAGACCTTTATCAATTTGATTATCTTGATAAGCCCCTAAATAGCCTCTAGGATTTTCCAAACAGTGGAAAATAGTAGCTGTATCTATATCTCCATGAAAATGAGTTGGAATTTGGTAGCGCATATTCAAATGACTACCTGCTTTTTCTATTTCTTTTTTTAAGTCATCTGATAGAATCTTCAGCCAAGAGAAGTCCATAGTTGTTTCAGACTTCTCAACTTTTTTTATAAATTCATTAATCAGATTGTTACCCTTATCTTGATGCCAAGGGCTAAACTGTTCTAAAAAAAATTTCTTATCTTTAAAGTAAAAAATCTCTACGTTGTCTTGGGGTATGATTTCTTTAAAATAATCTTCTAAATCTAATTTTAATTGTTCCAAATCTTGATCTTCATGATTTTTCATGATATGTCCATCCTACTTTATTGATTTATTACTATTAATTCTTTAAACCTATTATACTACAGTATTTCTACATTGGTTCAAAATCAATTTTCTAGAAATTGAAGAATGTATTACATTTAATTTTGTTGTGAAGTTAGTTCTTCCTGTTTCTTATATATCCGAATATCTAATTTATTTCACAAAAAATGTAGTTATTTGAATGATTTTTATTGAAATGTACTGAAATTAACCAAAAGAAAAAACGCTTGAATCAGCGTTTTTCTTCTGTATTGATTCGTATTGAATGCTTACTTAACTTCTGTAAACACAACGTGTTTGCGAAGTTTTGGTGAGTATTTCTT
>ERZ772999.709-NODE-709-length-20418-cov-17.049796_pt1 | contig 20418 bp, 17 predicted proteins | sample MGYA00511467_ERZ772999 | MGnify/ENA primary metagenome ERZ772999 (study PRJEB29015, sample SAMEA2738064) | human oral metagenome | biome: human oral; feature: human-associated habitat; material: saliva | place: China | collected 2218 ... | reverse complement strand
CTGCTGAGTCCGCTGACAGCGACCTCTACGCACCCCGCGCAGCAGGCTTCCTCGAATTGCTCGGTGGCGCAGAGAACATCACCACCGTGAACAACTGTGCAACCCGCCTGCGTGTCTCCGTTGCTGATGAGTCCCTCGTCAGCACCTCGGATGCAGACTTCAAGAATGCAGGTGCTCTGGGCCTCGTCCGCAAGGGCAAGGCATTCCAGGTCATCGTCGGCATGGACGTTCCCCAGGTTCGCGAGCGTTTCGAGACCATGGTGAACGAAGCTAAGACCCTCTCCTAAGAGACTTCAGCTTTCAACCGCCTGACGGGATAACGCCTCATAAGGTATAGACTTTGCCGGCGGTATCGGATAACACCGATGCCGCCGGCGAAGCTGTATCCAGGCTCGCACCCAGGCTCAAATCTGCTGGCAGACACACTCAAAGTGAGAGATGACCATCCTCACCCACCCTGGCCGATGACTCTAGAGCGTGTACTATTTATATATTGCTCACCATCGGATTCAGGAGCTTTGAGTGGATTTACAAGACGTCGTGAATGCGAACCAGCACCGATTCAGTGAAACTGAACGGGAAATTTTGGCATTCATGCTAGAGAACGAAGAGTTCGTTGCAGAGTCAACGATCAACTCTCTGGCACATAAAACCTATACTTCAACCAGCTCAATTATCCGTTTGACGAAGAAGCTGAACTTCTCCGGATTTGCTGAGTTGAAGTACTTCATTAAGTCTTCTCTGAACCGTAGCGAACCCTTCAACCCGCGGTTCATTGAGAGCGGCCGCGAAGACATTCAGCGCACATACGACTACCTCGAGCATATGGAACTGAGCGGACTGCTCAAGCGCATCCATGAGGCTCGCACTGTGTACTGCTTCGGTACCGGCTACGCTCAGCGTAATGCCGTGCAGGAATTTGCCAAGTCCATGCAGGTTTGCGGTAAGTTCTGCCATGTCATTCCGGCACGTAATGAGTTCGAAAGCGCCATGAACAATATGACCCAGGACGATGTGGTCATCATTGTGTCTTTCTCCGGTCAGACCGAGAACATGCGTGAACACATTAAGATGCTGGCGCTGCGCCGTATCCCCATGATTGCGGTGACCGCCATTGGTGTGAACTACATGTCCTCGCACGCCGAGTACTCCCTGCACTACCAGACCACCCCCACCCACATCAGCACTCAGCGTAAGCCCTACTACTCCTTCGTTGCGCTGTCGGTGCTGCTGGACTACATCGTGCGCCGTTATATTGAATTCGTTGAATATGAGCGCCGCGAGTCCCTGCAAGACCAGGTGGATGAAGCTCTCAACAGTGGGGGTGAAATCGACGCCTGACAAGGCATTACCGTGCCCGCCTGCTCCTTCACTCACTCCTCCTGAATCTGACCGAATCCGCCTGAGATCATCTGAAAGAGACACCCTGTGACCGCAATTTTCGCGCTCATCGAAAATACCGAGAAGATGCGTAAGTACCTGTTCTGGTACCTCCTGATTATCCCCGCGTTGCTACTGCTGTGGATTGCTCTGGGCGCAGCGAACTCCCAGATGGACTTCCAAGAAGCTCTGAAGATTCCCTTCTTCACCGTGGCTTTCCTGAACGCATGCCTCAGCCTGCTGTTGGGCGGCACCCTCAAGTTCGCAGGTGCAGAGAACGAACGCACCGAACGAGCCTACGCCCTGTACCTGACCGTCCTGCTGGTCATTATCGGTAACCTGCCCGGCGCGATCCTGAGCTTCTTCCTCTTCCGCTCCCTGCGCTTCGGCAACCTGGAAGGCGAACTGGCACCCAAATACCGTTGGGCGCTTCTGCCCGCCCTGGTCTTCTACGTATTGGTGACCGTAGTGCTACTCGCCGCGAATATCGCAATGTGGTCGAAGTGAGCACAGAGGAACAGGCAAAGCACGCGGGCACACTAAGCACGCAAGCACACGCTGACACCCGCCCCGTTTGAGACACCCGGGCAGAGGACCCCGGAAGAACCACCATCTTCAGTGTGTACGCACAAACGTACACCGCACTGACCCACAAGGACACTCACGACGTGAACCAGATTCCCGAGCCTACCGACGCGCAACACGCACCCGGCACCCCGGCTGATACTGCTCAGCCCACCGCAGCCGCCGGGACCTCAGCAGAGGAAACCCACGAAGTAGCCGACGAAATCAACATCGCCGAGCTACCCGCACACCTGAACCCCGCCCACAAGGACTTTGACCCCTCGGCGGGGCTTGAGCGCTGGGCAGAACAGATGGACGTCTACACCGGCCCGGATGCGATGCTCGACTTCAACCAGGTTGACTACGTGCACATCGACCTGTCCGAATCGAACCCCTCCGGCCTGGCTCAGCTACTCGCCGGACGCAAGACCCGCCTCTCCACAATCCTGCGCGACAAATCGCAGCTTGAGGCGGGCATGCGCTCCGCCCGCACCCTGCGCACCAAAATTTACGAACTCGCCACCGACCACGGCCTTGACTCCGGCTACTTCGTGGCGGGTACCGCCTCCTGGCTGTCACACGACACCCGGGAGGACGCCGCCGCCTACGAGAAGCGTTTCATCGCGCCGATTCTTATGGCGCCGCTGAGCATCACCCCGCACCCGAAGGACGACGACTTCGAGCTGCGCCTCGCCGGTTCCGCACGCCTGAACCCGGCGATGGTCCGCCAGATTAAGCAAGAGTACGGCATCGACCTGGGCACCATGGACGTGGCGCAGCTGGCGAACTCCATGTCCCGCCTGGACCCTGAGCCGGTTATCGAGCGTATGCGTGCATCTGCCGGTCGTATTCCGGGCATGACCATTGAGTCGAAGTACTTCATCTCCACCTTTGCTGACCTGAAGGAAAGCCTGGGCGAGCTACCGCACACCGCCATCACCCCGCTGGTTCGTGACCTGGCGGCACTGAAGGTTCCCGGCGTGAAGCCGCGCGAGCTCAACGCCCACAACCTGCAGCAGCCCCTGGATCAGCGCGACCCGTCAGAAGAAATGCTTCTGCTGGACGCTGACGCGAACGCCCAGGAGATTATCGACACCGCGGTCAGCGGTTTCTCCTTCACGATTACCGCGGCGCCCGGCACCGAACCGCTGCGTACCGCCGTGAACATTGCTTCCGCCCTGATGGGTCGTGGTAAGTCCGTGCTCGTGGTGGGCGAGAAACGCTCTACCCTGGCTGAATTCTCGGCGCTACTCAAACGCACCGGCATTGAGAGCCTGCGCTACGATCTGCTTGCCGAACATGATGCTGAGGCTCAGCGCGCCGAGTTCATTCGCGCGATTGTGCGCAATGAGGGTGCGGAAGAACCGAACTCTGAGGACCTGAACGAAGAGCTTGTGGCGACCCGTGCCGCGCTGCTCGACCACATTCGTGCCCTGCTGAACAAGGACGCGAACTGGCAGATCTCTGTCTACTCGGCGCTACAGCGTTTGGCTGAGCTGACCGCCTCCGAGGACGGTCCGGCAACCCGTGTGCGTTTTGATCGCCCTATGCTTGATGCGCTCATGGAGCGTGAGCAGGTGCGTGCTGAGCTGGTGCGCCTAGGCGAGATTGATGGTTTTGCGGCGGCTTCGCGTATCTCTCCGTGGTACCGTGCCCGCCTGGTCAATGATGAGGAAGCCGCCGAGGCCTACGCCCTGGTCGTTACCCTCAAGTCCTCCCTGCTGAACCTGCGCGAGGTGATGAACCGCACCAGCGCCATGCTGGGTCTGCGCTGCGGCTGCACCATCGCAGAGTGGGAGTCGCAGCTGGCGATTCTGATGCGCATCCGTGAGACGCTCAAGCGTTTCCGCGCGGACGTCTACGACCGTCCGGTGACCGACCTAATCGCAGCGACTGCCTCCGGTGCGTGGCGCCGTGAGAACGGCATCGAGATGAGCAGTATGCAGCGTTCCCGCCTGCGCCGCGCAGCGAAGGAGTACATCCTGCCCGGCGTGAATATTGGTGACCTGCACGAGCAACTGAAGATAGTTCAGGCGGAACGTGCCGAGTGGATTCGCCATATTGAGGCGCCCCGCACCCCGCAGATCCCGGAGAACCTGGATCAGCTGGCTGACACCCTGAACTCCCTGGTTTCTGAGCTGGCGGGCCTGGGGATTGTCCTGGCTGACACCGTTGAGGGCACCGACTTTGTGCGCACCGACCTGGACGTGCTGGATGCGCGCCTGGACGCCCTCATGGCGGATCGCATGCTGCTGATGACCCTGCCTGAGCGTGAAGCTCTGACCCAGAAGCTGCGTGAGCGCGGCCTGTCGGAGCTGCTCGATGACCTGTACGCACGTCAGGTGCCGACCGAGGTTGTTTCCGCTGAGCTGGAGCTCGCCTGGTGGCAGTCTGCCCTGGAATTCTTGCTGCAGCATCACGAGGGTAAGCTGCTGGATGGCGACCGTCTGCGCGACACGGAATCCCGTTTCCGTCGCGCCGACTACGCCCACATGACCAGCGCCCCGGCGCGTCTGCTAGCGAAGATTGCGCGCGTGTGGACTGAACGTATTGAGTCTGAGCACGACCAGGCGGCGTACCTGAAGAGTCAGCTGCACGGCTACGAGTTCGTGCTCGAGGAGCTGTTGACTCACGCCCCGGTCATGGCGCGTACCCTGTTGCCGCTGTGGACTGCAAGCCCCTTCGCCCTGGCGCGTAAGGTTCCCGCCTCCATGCGTTTTGATACGGTGCTGCTGCTGGACTCCGAGTCGACCCCGCTGGCAGCAAACCTGCCAGCGATTACCCGCGCCGACCAGGTGATTGCCCTGGGCGACCCGCATTCGGGTTACCCCTCGCCGTTCATCGTATCCGCACCGACTTTCGGTGCGCCCGAACCGACCGATGAGCAGCTGGACAGCACCTTTGACGTGCTCGCTACCGTGCTTCCCAACCGCACCTTGGCGATGCTGCACCGCAGCATGGACCCGGTGATTCTGGACTACCTGAACCGTGAGTTCTACGGTTCGCAGCTGCATGCGGCTCCGGTGAGTCGCGCCTCCTCTCAGCCTGCCGTTTCGCTGACCGTTGAGTACATTGATACTCGCGGTAAGGTCAGCGATAACGCGAACCTGGATTCGCCCGGTGTTGAGGTGGAGCGCGTGACGAACCTGGTGCTTGAGCACGTGTACCGTACCCCGGATCGTTCGCTGGCGGTTGTGACTGCTAGCCCGAAGCACGCTCAGCGTGTGGCTGAGTCGGTGCGTCACGCCTTGAGCCTGTACCCGCAGCTGGCGCCGTTCTTCGCCGCCGGTGAGGAGTCTTTCCGCGTGGTCGATCTGACCCGCGCTGAGAGCCTCGAACGCGACACCGTGATTTTCTCTCTGGGTGTGGGCCGTGCCCGCTTGGGTCAGGCATCGTATGATTTGGGTCAGCTGTCTGCCGAGCATGGTCGCCAGGGCTTTGTTGTGGCGTTGACTCGTGCCCGCCGCGCCCTGCGTATTGTTTCGTGCATTGACCCGTCGGAGCTGGACCCGCAGAAGCTGCATCATGGTGCGGTGGACTTCTACCACCTGCTACGTGAGCACGCGGAACGTCAGGCACGTGAAGAGGCGGAGGCGAAGGCGCAGCGCGTGCCGGAGACCCTGCCACGTAACGCATTCTTGGCAGCTGATAATGCGGACACCCCGGATTTGGGCGATTGGCTAATGAACGATTTGGTGGCTCGCCTGCAAGCTAGCGGTGTGCGCGTGAGCCGCGGTGAGGGCGATATAGCTCTGATTGCGCACGCTCCGGAGAAGCTGGCTGCTGAGCCGGTGCCCGCGCTGGGTGTGGCCCCCGGGGTGTCTTCGCAGCCGAGTGCTCCGGTGGCTATGCCGCTGGTGGCGTGCTCTGATGGCGAGCAGAATTACGCGCGTGCTTCGGTGCGTGAGCGTACCCGTCTGCTGCCGGAGCGTCTGAGCCGCACGGGCTGGAACTACATTACGCTGGGCACCCTGGAAGTGTTCGCCGATCCTGACGCTGTGGTGGCGCGCGTGCTGCACTACCTGGATATGGATGAGGGCGCTGAGGTTCGTGGCTAGTTATTCGTCGATGCCGAAGCCTCGCCGCGGTCACCGTCGTGTGAGCGGCGGCGGCTCGGTGAGCGGGGCTGAGCCTCTGCTGGTGGGTGTGACGACGCCTCCGGTGGTGGCTTTTCCGGCCGTGGCTTCGGGTACCTCGTCTGCTGTGGCTTCAGCGAAGAAAGCTGATGCCCAGAGCCAGAACTCCCAGAAGAACCAGAACTCCCAGAAAGCGGGTTCTCAGAGAGCGGCTACTTCCGCGCAGCCGCTGACCCCGGAGGAGCGTGAGCGTCTGGAATGGATGCGTCAGCAGCGTCCCCCGCACTGGGGTAACAATATCGTGTAGCGCATCCGAGTCGGGAGTGCTTCTTAAACGCCGAGGGGCGGGGCAACCTGTGTTGCCCCGCCCCTCGTTTTGGCTGGTGTGGAACTTCCGTTTAGGAGTTTCCCTTGTCGGTGCTGTAGAAGCCGGAGCCCTTGAAGGTCACGCCGACGGTGTTGTAGCGCTTGCGTAGGGTTTCTTCGCCGCACTGCGGACAGATGCGCAGTGCATCGTCGCTAAAGGACTGGCGCTGTTCAAAGACGTGGTTGCAATTCTTGCACTGGTAAACGTAGACCGGCATTTTGTTCTTCTGTATCCGTTTTCGCTGGGATGGTTTATTAACGTGGTTTGAGTGTACCGCTTTTGAAAGCTTGGGAGCTATTTGCGTTTTCTTCTCAAATAGCCATTTCTGTTTCTTTTCGCCTTTTTCGTGAGTGATTTTGTTGGTGTGTTCCTGCATATCTTTGCGTTTTGCATAAAGATTCGGGGTGTCAATCAAAAGCGAACCGAGCATGGGGAGTCGGGTGCTTTTAGCCCTGCTGGTGAGCGTGGAAAATACCCCGCTCGGTGAGAATCACCGGCAGAATGGCGTCCCACTGATCGTAGGGGATAGCTTCATAAATTTCGTCAGCAAAGACCACGCCGATGCTCTGCTCCTCCAGCTGCTGTGCGCTGAGCAGGGGGATAATCCGGTCGTAGTAGCCGCCTCCTTGACCGAGGCGGTGCCCGCCAGCATCAAAGGCGAGAGCGGGGATGAGGCGCACATCGGCGTTCACGAATGCCTGTGAGTCCTGTTCTTCGCCTTCGGGTTCGGGGATTCCCATGGGGTTGAGCGGATGTTCAACGGCGGGGTCCCAGTGCACCCAGGCGAGTTTGCGGCCGGGACGCACGACGGGCACGAGGATGCGGTGTCCCTGCTCATGGAGAGCGTTTAGGGCTTGAAGAATGGGCGGCTCAGATTTGGTGGGCAGATATGCCGCAATGGTGCCGGGGGAGTGGGTTCGCTGCGTGACTGCCTCAAGAATGTGGTGGGTGAAAAGATCAGTCAGCTGCTGCTGACCGTGCTCGCCGCGATGGCTGCGTGCGGTGAGGCGGCGCGGGCGGATTTGAGAGCGGAGAATGTCTTTATCCAGGGAGATATCGTCTGCGCTGGCACCGGTTTCGGAGTTGCTGGTGGCGGCTGCGGTATTGAGGTTCATGGGGCGTCCCATCGTCGTTGCGGGTGAGGTTTTATGTGGGGTGGGGGAGAGCGGTTCTATGGGCTAGATTGGCTGGTTTGGGTCATGATGCCTCCGCGTTGAGGGGCGTTTCGAGGCAGGGTGAAAACGTTCTTGTAGATGGCAAAAAGCAACCTACTCTGTTGGGCTGTAGATTCTACTTTTTAGTATAGGGATTACAGAAAATAGCATTGGGTAACGCGGGGCGTATTTTCTCTGCACACCTAAGAATGTGCCACCGCGGATATGTAGTTAGTCACGTTGAAGATTTTTTCATGTCATAGTGTCGATAAATCGCATTAAGCACTTTACAACTTAGGGTATTCTTGTGGCATGGCTACTGAAATTAAGTCTGTTACTAAGGCAGTTATTCCTGCTGCTGGTCTGGGCACCCGATTCCTGCCCGCAACGAAGGCAACCCCCAAGGAAATGCTCCCCGTCGTCGATCGCCCCGCGATTCAGTACGTGGTGGAGGAAGCAATCCGTGCCGGTCTGAACGACGTTCTGATGATTACCGGCCGTAACAAGCGCGCTCTCGAGGATCACTTCGACCGCGTTCCCGTTCTGGAGCAGCAGCTCGCTGAGCAGGGTAAGGACGCCCTGCTTGTATCTGTTGTTGAGACCAATGAGCTCGGTGGCGATTTGCACTACGTGCGTCAGGGCGACCCCAAGGGGCTGGGCCACGCTGTTCTGCGCGCAAAGCGCCACGTTGGCGACGAAGCATTCGCTGTTCTGCTCGGCGATGACCTGATTGATGAGAAGGAAGACCTGCTCGCTCGCATGGTGGAGGTCCAGGAGCGTACCGGCGGTTCCGTCGTTGCTCTGATGGAGGTTCCCCGCGAGGCTATTTCTGCTTACGGTGCAGCTGCTATTGAGGCTGTTGAGGGCGAGGATGGTTTCGTTAAGATTACCGGTCTGGTTGAGAAGCCTGCTGCTGATGAGGCTCCCTCGAACTACGCTGTGATCGGCCGTTACGTTCTGAGCCCGAAGGTCTTCGAGGTTCTGGAGAACACCGCTCCGGGCCGTGGCGGCGAGATTCAGCTGACCGACGCTCTGCAGACCCTGGCTCAGCGGGAGGGTGAAGGTGTCTACGGCGTGGTCTTCTCCGGCCGCCGTTTCGACACCGGTGACAAGCTGTCCTACCTGAAGGCAAACGTTATTCTTGCAGCTGAGCGCCCCGAGTTCGGTGATGACCTGCGCGCATGGCTGAAGGACTTTGTCGCAGAGAACTGCTAAGCACTCTGCATCCGCCCTCTCATGAGGGCAACCGATAAATACCAACCACGCTGAGGAAGGCATTCTTTCCGGTGGGGCGTTAGCCCCGGGGAAAGGCGCCTTCCTCGTTTCGCACATATCATTTCGTGTGCTGGGTACTACTGTGAGGGCTCAGAGGTACTTCTGGAGTGAGGCTGCGAGGCATCCTCGTGCCCATATTCCTTCCGGGGTATATGCACATATCCAGTTTGATTCTTGCCGCTTATGGAAAGCATCGGGAATATAAGGGTATGATTAAAGTCTAGGGATAAAGGGACGATAGAGGGCGACCTGATATGACGCTGTTGAACACCTCGGGTGTGTTGGTAATTCTGACCGTAATTTTGCTGCTGTGGTTTGTGCCCAGGAGTCTGCGTCGCGCGCCCGCTGGTTCCGCCATGGAACCTGAGCGTCCCCTGATTAGTGCCGAGCGTACCGCTGAGGACATTCTCGCCTCCGCAGGTGTGCTGCTGAATGAGTCGGAGGCGTACCAGTCCTCCAATCATGCGGTGCCGCTGGGCACCTCCCTGCCCTCTTCCGCTCTTCCGCAGGTTTCTTCCCGCTCCTCCCATACGGTGGAGGAATCCGCCCAGCCTGCGCCCGATATGGCTTCTATTTCACAGATTCGCGATTCTTCCTCGACTGCCCCGTACACGGACGAGAATCCGGTTGTGGAGGACGCAAAGCCCTCGTCTCTGTCCTACTTTGATACTTCCAGCCCGAGCGGTATTGCCCTGCTGGTTGCTGTTGCGTTGGCTGGTTTGGGCCTTCTGAGCGGCGTTCTTGCTCTCTTTGATGCCGTGGCGTGGGGTTGGGCTGTTCTCTTCCTGATTCTTGCCGGTGGCGCTTGGGCTGTGAGCCGTTTTGGTCTGCTGGACTCTCTTGCCACCCAGGTCAATGCGAACCGCGATGAGCGCCAAGCCAAGGCCGAGGCAGAAGATGCATTTGAGGATGAAGAGTCCGATGATGAAGAGGCTTACGATGACGCTTTCGAGCCGGTAGAGGATTTGGAAGCTGAAGCTCCTGTAGCTGAAGTTGCGGAAAAGTCTGAGCCTCAGGCTCGCCCCGCTGCCCGTGAGGCCGCTACCCGCAAATCTGCTGGCGGTGTGAACCGTGAGACGGTGCGGGTCAGTCGTTCGCACATTGTGGTGGAATCTTCAGCTGAGGCTACCGAAGTAACTACTCACACGGACGCACCTGCTGTGGCACCTGCTCATTCTTCTCGTGCTGTCCCTGCTCATTCTGCCGTCGCTCGTTCTACCGAGCCGCCTGCGGCTCACCGCCAGGAGCGTCATCAGCAGGGCCCGAGCCGTTTCCAGCCGATTCGCCGCGGTAGCGTGCTCTTCGATCAGGAGAGAGGCTCCGCTACTTCCTCTGCTGCGCCGCGCGCTACGGCACAGCCTCAGTCGGCCCCGCATCAGGTAGCGCAGGCTCCGGTAGTTCCGAGGGAGCCCGCTCAGGCACGTGCGGTTCCCGCTCAGCCGGCACCTGCTGCCCAGTCGGTAGCAGCTCCCGCACAGCAGCCCGCAATTCACCCGGATCAGCCGGTGACCCGCCAGGCTCTGCGTGACGGTTCGCCCGTCCGTCAGGCACCTGCGGCACCTGCTGCTCAGGCTCCCGCTCAGTCGGTTCCCGAAGAGATTCCTCTGCCGGATGTCCTGGACGATTCCGAGTTCGATGCGCTGGATATCGCCTCGCTGAACGATTCGGCTCTCTCGACCGGTGCTACTGCGACCGGTGGTGTTCGTTCGACGAACCGTCACCCCGGTGCCGGCTCCTCCTTTGAGGCGGTGAGCAACACCTGGAACCCGGTTCAGCTGCCCAAACCGCTGAGTGCTCTGCGCCGTGAGGATAAGAAGTAAGTTTTAGCTTTTACTATGTGCAAAACCCCCGACAGTTTACGCTGTCGGGGGTTTTGCTTTCCCTGGGGGCTGGGGTGGTCTGGGGGTGCTGGGGTGGTTAAAAAGAAAAGGAACCCCATCCATGGGGTTCCCTTTCTAGCATCACACACAGGAAGAAAGTCTTCTAGACCGATTAGGAAGGCCTTCCCACAAGGCCTGCCCTATTCGGTAATAAAAATATATCCTAATTCCCCTGCGGGTGACAAGCTGAAAATAGCGACAGCCTGTCAATAAACTAAGGTTGCCCTAAGTAAAATCCGCGCCATTGCAGGCAACAAGGGGCAATAACCCCCGACTGAAAAAAGTTTAAAAAAATTTTCTGCCCCCTTAAAAAGTCGAATAAGAAGCCTCAAAAAACCTTTAATCAGGTCAATATCGCCCACTCATGAGAGAATAGCCGGGTGAAAGAATGGTTTGACACACTCCCGATTGAGGTTGCCCTAGCTTTCATGTGGGTGGTCGGTATCGTCCGCACCAGCATCGTGTACGCTCTTGGCGTGCTCGCTGCTGAAGGTGGTGCCCGCCTCGACCGCATCCGCAAAGCAATGGACAGCCCGCTCTACCGTAAAGCGCGCTGCTTGATTAACCGGTGGGGCGTTATTGCTGTGCCCCTCTGCTATCTCACCGTGGGTCTGCAAACCGCGGTCATCATCACGACCGGCTTCACGAAAATGCCTCTGCGCCGCTGGGTTCCCGCGATGCTGGTTGGAACCTTTATGTGGGCGTGCATTTACACCACCATCGGCTTCGCAATTCTTGCAGCCCTCGGCCTGGAGCCGTGGATGTTCCCGCTCGCACTTGCCATCGTTATTACGGTGCTGGTCATTGTGACTCAGCTGCGCGAACGCCGCATTAATCGCGAAACTGCTGAGAACACTGCCGATAACATCGCCGAGAGCTAGTCCTACCTTCAGGGGGGGGTAGGCGCACTATCTCGCCGGGTTGAGGCCGCTCGCCTGACCCCAATGCCCCCGCCCAAGATGTGCTAGCGTGGAGGGATGAGTTCATCCGCATCCTCCACCGCAGGCACCCCCGAAGAGCAGCCCGTCAACGACCTTGCCCTCACCGCAATCGACCTCGAGCAGAGCGCGCCCGAAAACGCTACCGACGAGGTAGAAACCGAAGCGCCCACCGAGGCTCCCGCCCGCGTGTACCTGCATCCCGAACAGCTGGCGATGATCCAGACTCCGGAGGCTCTGCCCGTCCCCGTGCTGCAGCGCTCCGTGCTGCGTGTTAGCTACGTGCCAGCAATCATGCCCGGTAAGTGGTTCAACCGCTGGCATGAGCGCTTCGGTGACCGCGTGCAGCTGGCGGAGGTGCCCGTGCGTGAGGCGCGCGGCCTGGACTCCCTACATCAGGATCTGTGCCTGATTGATCCCGCCATTAACCCCGCCGCTGGATCCTTCGTTGAATCCGTCGCTGGGTCTGCCGCTGGGCCTGCAGAAGAGGGAACCGCCGTCTCTGAGGTGCCCGCCGAGGTTAGCGCTGAGGCTACCGAGCACGCCCCCATTGAGTGTAAGGATGTACCCGAGAACCCCTTCGCGCACATGAGCATTGTGCGCCCCGACCGCGAACCGGCAAGCACCGACGGCGAGAAGTACCACAGCATCCGCCTCTACGAGGAACTGCCCGTGGTTATTCTGCCGGTGGACCATGTGCTCACCGTGCTTGATGAGGTGCCTGTGGAGGAGCTTGCCGAAGAGTTCCTGCTGCAGCCCGCCTCCGATATTCCCGCCTATGAGGAAGTCTCCCGCGCATGGCGTGAGAGTGCCGGTCGCATCGTGCCCGAAGGTCTGACCGATAAGGAAACCATCGAGCTGGTTGCCGCCGGTGTGGGTCTGTACATTGTGCCCATGTCCATTGCGCGTTTCTATCACCGCAAGGACCTCACCTACCGCCCCGTTGCGGGCCTGGATCTCTACCCTGTGCACCTGGTGTGGCCGCGTGCCCCCAAGGGCGAGCCGCGCAGCGAAGAGCTCGAAGCGCTACTGCAGGACTTCATCGGTATTGTGCGTGGCCGCACCGCAACCAGCGAGCGCGGTAGCGAAACCCGACAGGCACGCACCGAACGCATCGCCGCCGAAAAGGCAAAGGAAAAAGCGAAGGCACGAGCCGCAAACGCCCGCCGTGAAGCACGCGATAAAAAGCGCGCCAACGCCAAGAAAAACGGTAACGCGCGTCAGCACGCTCGACAGTCCGCCAAAGCCGCCAGCGCACGCCGCGGCAAGAAACGCTAACGAATGATAGACGGTAAAATCAAACCATGGCATTAGCAATGGAAACCCGACCCGCAGCCTACGCAGTGATCATTGAGCAGGGCAAGCTGCTTATGACCCGTTGGGTGCCCGAAGACCGCGCACTCAGCCCCCTCTGGTCCCTGCCCGGCGGCGGCATGGAACCCGGCGAACAGGCCGACGAAACCGCGCTGCGAGAGACCCTCGAAGAGACTGGTTACAGCGTCGCCATTGAAGACATTCTGGGCGTGCACGCCGGACACTTCCCCGTGCGTTCCACCCAGAAAGACCCGCAAGCGCTACCCTTCTGCGCCCTGCGGGTGGTTTTCCGTGCCCACATTGTCACCGGCGAACTGCGCCACGAAATCAACGGCTCCTCCGACACGGCACGCTGGGTACCCATCGCTGAGCTAGACACCATCCGCTACGGCACTCTCATCGACGAGGTAGCCTCCATGATGGGCTACTCCAACGCCGCCAGCTGGGCACGTGAATACCGCGAATTTCTTGCCGACGAAAATGCACGGAAGCTTCCCTAATGAACCGACTAACCCTCACCCGCCGTGCGGCGCTCACCTCCCTGGCGCTCGTGCCACTGCTTGCCGCTTGCGGGAATAATGACGCAACCCCGCAGGTGGACCCTTCCGCATCTAGCTACGGTACTCTGCGTATCGGCTACGGTGCCCTGCGTGAAATGCGCGCCGTAGCGCACGTGTACGCGTGCGCCCTGCGACAGATTGGCTACTCCGTTGAACTTGTCGACACCGACAACAGCCGCGTTACCGCCCTGCGCGGGCTCATGGTTCCTTCGGCTAACTCCGCCACCCCCACCGCAACTCTGCCCGACGATGAGGAAACCGGCAGCGCCACTGCCGCCGTCCCTGAAGCGTTGGACCTGGTCATCGACTACAGCGGTGACCTGCTGCTCTACCTAACCGACGACGGCAAAATCAGCCCCGCCGCCGCCCATAACGAACGCGTCGCCGCCTCCGTGAGCGCCTCCGCTCAAGCCGCAGGCGTGACCCTGCCCCCGGCAGCTACCCCCACCGCGGAGGAGAGCACCGCCTCCACGCATGCTACCGACGGCACCGCGAGCCCCACCGCAAGCTCCACCCGATCCGCAGACCCCATCAACCTGCGTGCCATGAGCACCACCGACATGACCAACGCCATCTCGCGCATCCTGCCCGAAGAGCTCATGCTTCTCAACGGCGCCCACGCCACCAACAAGGATGTATTGGTCACCACCCGCGCCGTGAGTGCCCGCCACAAGCTCAACTCCCTCGCGAACCTGCGTGAGGTGCAGTCTTCTCTGGCGTTCTCCATTCCGACCGGGTACTCCAGCGGCACCTACGGTGTGGATTCTTTGCGTAGCCTCTACCGCTACCGTGTGCACGACCCGAAGATTCAGGACAACCCCGCCGAGCGAGTTAATGCCCTGACCTCCGATACCGTGCAGGTGACCCTGCTGCATAGCAGCGACTCGGCGATTGAAGAGAACCGCCTGGTCACCCTGGAAGACCCGTCAACGGCACTTTTGCAGCAGCAGCTGGTGCCTATTATTCGTCGTACCCTGCCAGATAGCGCCCGTACGGCGATTAACCGCGTATCATCTACATTAGACACGGGTAACCTCTCGTTCCTGTTGCGTCTGACCAGTGGATCCAACCCCATCGCTGATGAAGACGCAGCGCAATTCATATTGGATCACCCTAGAAAGTAAATCATCATGGCGAAGTACCGTCAGTCCTCAAAGCTGAATAACGTCCTCTACGACATTCGTGGACCCATTCTGGACGAGGCCAATCGCATGGAGGCGATGGGTCACCGCATTCTCAAGCTGAACATCGGTAACCCCGCGCCCTTTGGCTTTGAAGCGCCCGACGCGATCATGATGGACATCATTCGTCACCTGCCCGAAACTCAGGGCTACTCTGACTCCCGCGGCCTCTACTCGGCACGTACCGCCATTGTGCAACACTACCAGAACCGCGGCATCATGAACCTCGACACCGAGGCCGTCTACCTCGGCAATGGCGTGTCTGAGCTGATTCCGATGACCCTGCAGGCACTGTGCGAGACCGGTGACGAAATCCTCGTCCCGATGCCCGACTACCCGCTGTGGACCGCATCCACCGCGCTGGTGGGCGGCAAGCCCGTGCACTATCTCTGCGATGAGGAAAACAACTGGTACCCGGATATCGAAGACATTAAGTCGAAGATTACCGAGCGCACCAAGGGCATCGTGGTTATTAACCCGAACAACCCCACCGGCGCCGTCTACCCGCGTTCCGTGCTTAAGCAGATTGTGGATGTGGCACGCGAACACGGTCTGGTCGTGTTCTCCGATGAGATTTACGAAAAGATTACCTACGATGGCGCAGAGGCCGTCAACCTGGCAACCCTCACCGGCGACGACGTGCTCTGCCTGACCTTCTCCGGCCTGTCCAAGGCGTACCGCGTCTGCGGTTACCGTGCAGGCTGGGTCGCAATCACCGGCCCGAAGAAGGACGCCGCAAGCTACCTTGAGGGTATTCACCTGCTAGCCTCCATGCGCCTGTGCTCCAACGTCCCGGCACAGCACGCAATCCAGACCGCGCTCGGCGGTTACCAGTCCATTAACGAGCTGATCGTTCCCGGCGGCCGCCTGTACGAGCAGCGTACCCTGGCGCACAAGATGCTCAACGAGATTGACGGCATCAGCTGCACCAACGCGGAAGGCGCGCTGTACCTGTTTCCGAAGATTGATGTTGAGCGTTTCGACATTACCGACGATGAGCAGTTCACCCTGGACCTGCTCAAGAGTCAGAAGATTCTCTTCAGCCACGGCCGCGCGTTCAACTGGAAGGACCCGGACCACTTCCGCCTGGTGTTCCTGCCCGATACGCAGACCCTCACCAGCGCCCTGGAGCGCCTGGGTAATTTCATGGCTGACTACAAGCAGAAGCACTAGCCTTCCCGCCTCTGCCTTGTGACAGATAGAAATAGCCTGCCCCCCCAGTTCTGATGAGCTGTGGGGCAGGCTATTTTTAAGCTTCGCGGATGCGCGATGCGCCAGAGAGCGGAGCAACGCGCCGGGGGGGGGGAGAGAGAGAGAGAGGCGTGCTAGTTCGCTACTCCTGACCGCCCTGTGTACCTGCCGGCGCACCTGCCAGAGCACCTGCTTGCACACCGCGTGCCGCGTTCAGGCGCTCCTGCGCGCCCTGCAGCCACGCCTCGCAACGGGCGGCGAGTGCCTCGCCACGCTCCCACAGGGCGATGGAGGTCTCCAGGTCACTGGCGCCGGACTCCAGCTGGCGCACGACCTGCTCCAGCTCGGCACGCGCCTGCTCGTAGCCGAGGGTTTCGACGGGTGCGCCCAGCTCGGCGCTGTTGAAGCTAATGTTCTCGCTCATTGAGGAACCTTTCAGAGGTAAAAACTAGGGGTAAAACGTAGGGGTATGTAGGGGTATCGGGGTTTAGGAGATATTTGAGGCATCCGTAGAAGTCACGGTTGCCTGCGCCGAACCGGTCGCCGCGCGCACCGTAATCTGCTCGCCCTCACTCAGCGCCGAAGCGTCACGGACAATAGCGCCCGCGGCATCCTGAACGATAGAGTAGCCGCGGTTGAGCGTCTGCGCAGGCGAGAGCGAACGCACCCGCGCTAACGTATGCGACAGAGTCGCCGACTCACGCTCCAGACGGTGCTGCACTGAACGGTGAGCGCGCTCGCGCAACTGGCTCAGCTCCTCCACACGCATGAGCAGGGAGGACTCCGGGTGGGTGAGCACCGGGCGGCTACGCAGCTGGGCAATGTAGTTCATCTGCATGCCCACGTAGCCGAGTACCGCACGGTCCAGGCGGGCGCGGGCCTCGGTGATGCGGGCGGTTTCCTCCGAAATATCGGGCACAATGCGCTTACCCGCATCGGTGGGGGTGGATGCGCGCAGGTCGGCGACCGCATCGAGGATGGGGGAGTCCGCCTCATGACCAATTGCCGAGACCACCGGGGTGGTGGCCGCCGCGACGGCGCGGATGAGCGCCTCCTCGGAGAAAGGCAACAGGTCCTCGAAGGAGCCGCCGCCTCGGGCGATGACGATGACGTCCACCTCCGGGTGGGCATCCAGCTCGGCGAGAGCCGCAATGACCTCAGCCGCCGCACCCTCACCCTGAACGCGGGTATTGCGCACCTCGAAGACCACACCGGGCCAGCGCAGGGAGGCGTTGCGGATAACGTCCTTCTCCGCGTCAGAATCACGACCGGTAATCAGACCCACGCGATTCGGCAGCATGGGCAGCGGCTTCTTACGCGCGTCAGAGAACAGCCCCTCAGCGGCGAGAGCTTCACGCAGACGCTGCAGTTGCTCGTGCAGGTTACCGGTGCCGACCGCGTACACTTCCTTGCCGATGAGGGAGAGCTTGCCGTTCTTCCACAGGCTCGGCTTGGCGCGGGTGACGATGCGAGCGCCTACGGTCACATCAGCCGCCAGGCCGCTACCGGCACGTCCGAAGAGCGCGAGGGTGAAGGAGAAATCTTCGTTGAGGTCTTTGAGCTCCATGAAGACGTTGCCGCCGCGGCCGTTGAGGGAGGCTACCTGCGCCTCCACCCAGAGCTCGGGAACCTTGTCTACGTAGTTTTTGAGGTTCTGCGCGAGCAGGGCGAGGGGCCAGGGGTTGGTGGCGGTGGTTTCCTGAGACTTCCCGGGAAGCTGCCGCTCGTGCGCGGGTGGCACCACCAGTGCGGGTGCCGGCTGCGCTGCGGAGGAGTTGTAGAAGTTCATACTCTCTATTGTCCCTGATTGGTCGGTTATGCGCCTGCGCACAGGTCAGCCTGGCGACTCGGGTAGCTTGCACGGAGTGCAGACAGAACTTAGCTTCTGGCGCATTCTGCGGGTCCGAATCGGCTTTGAACACCGTGAGCGGGTACCCTAGGCTCATGCGCTCACCCGATCAGCCAGCACATCAAAACAACGCCCTCAACACCGCCGCGGCTTCGTCAGTGGCGGGTATTAGCGCGCAAAACTACCCGGCGGACGCGACCCGAGTCGTCGACACCCGGATTACCCGTACGGACGGCTACTACACGGGTGGTTACTACACCGCGGATGAAGACACCACCCTGCTACAGCCCACACGCACGCTCGGCCACGCCGCAGCCCCCACCAAGGCTGAACTGCAAGCCGCCCCGGAGCCTCCCTTCGCGGCAGGTTTGCGGAGGTTCCTGACCGTTGTGCTGTGCGCCCTGGCCCTGGTGACCGGGCTGGGTGCAACCACGGGTGCCTGGGTGAACTCCAAGCTCATGACAGAGCGCGGTTTCTCACAGATTTCCTCCACCCTGGCAGAGGATTCGCAGCTTGCCTCACGCATCGCGGACGGTGCGGTCGAAGACCTCATGAACTCCGAAGCTATGACAACCTTCCTCGACGGCACCAAACAAAGCGGCTTATACTCCATTCTTGTAAAGCCAACACAAGACGGCATACGTTCCCTGCTCAACCGTTCCGCGGCTGAGCTGTCAAAAACTGAAGAATATCGAAGCCTCTGGAAGGAAATAGCCGAGGAAACTCGCCGCTACAACCTCGAACACCAGGACGGCCCCGCCGTCATTATGCTCACCCCCTTCTACCGTGCGCTGGATGCGAAGGTCGGCTCTATCGGCTCCTTCGACCCGGACCTGACGAAGCTCGGCCCTGAAACCCTCAATATTGACCGGTTGAAGGACGGCAACAACCAGCAGGAGTGGTACCTGCACGCCGGTATTAACCGTGCCGCCGCGCTGGGCAAATCCACCGTGCCGCTGACCATCATCTCGGTGCTGAGCCTGCTGCTGGCTACGTTGCTGGCACCCAGGCACCGCATCCTGGTGCCGGTCGTCACGGCTCTGCTCTACGCCCTGCTGGGCTGGGGCATCGCAGCCTGGTTTGGCGGTCAGAGCCCTGAATCCCTGGGAATTACCAGCCACAGTACTGCCGGAATGGCGCTGATTACCGGGGCATGGAACCAGCTTGCACCGTCACTGACCGGGCACTTGCAGGCGGCGGCAAGCTATGGGCTGGTCATGGCGATCCTCGCCCTGCTGCTCGGTATTCTGATTCGCCTCATCGCCCTGGGACGTAGCCCTGCGAGCGGTGCCACAGTCATCACACACTAAAAGTCCGAACAACGTAGGATAGTAACCATGTCCACTGAAACTATTGCCCTGGGCCTGCCGCCCGTACCCCGCGAGCGCCGCAGCCGCGCCGACGTTGAAGCCGCCGCACCCGTCACCGGTGAGAAGAAAGTCCTGCTCGCCACCCCGCGCGGTTACTGCGCAGGCGTTGACCGTGCCGTGATTGCTGTTGAGAAGGCGCTGGAGCACTACGGTGCGCCCGTCTACGTGCGCAAGCAGATTGTTCACAACCGCCACGTGGTGGAGACCCTGGAGAAGCAGGGCGCTATCTTCGTTGATGAAGTGGACGAAGTTCCCGTAGGTTCCGTGACCGTGTTCTCGGCGCACGGCGTGTCCCCGGCGGTGGTTTCCGCAGCTGGCGACCGCTCCCTGAACACCATTGACGCGACCTGCCCGCTGGTGAACAAGGTGCACCGAGAGGCTGTGCGCTTCGCCAAGCAGGACTACGACATCCTGCTCATCGGCCACACCGGCCACGAAGAGGTCGAAGGTACCGCCGGTGAGGCGCCCGAGCACATCCAGATCGTGAACTCGCCCGACGAGGTGGACCAGGTGACCGTCCGCAACCCGGAGAAGGTCGTCTGGATTTCTCAGACCACCCTGTCCGTGGATGAGACCCTGGAAACCGTGGCGCGTCTGCGTGAGCGTTTCCCGTATCTGCAGGATCCGCCCTCGGATGATATCTGCTACGCAACCTCCAACCGCCAGGGCGCCATCAAGGAGATTGCTCCGCGCGCAGACCTGGTAATTGTGGTTGGTTCGGCGAACTCCTCGAACTCCGTGCGCCTGAAGGAAGTAGCACTCGAATACGGCGCTAAGCGTGCTGAGCGTGTGGACTTCGCCCACCAGGTGGATGAGTCCTGGTTCGAGGGTGTGGCAACCGTGGGCCTGACCTCCGGCGCGTCCGTGCCCGAGGTTCTGGTTCAGGAGGTGCTGGCTCTGCTCGCCGAGTACGGCTACAGCACCATCGAAGAGGTGGAGACCGCGAAGGAAGACATTCTCTTCTCCCTGCCGAAGGAACTGCGTTCCGCCCTGAAGAATGATGAGAATGTGGGCCGCCAGCTTGGTGGCCGCGGTGCTAAACCCACTCGCTAGTACTTTTAGCTTATGACCCCGTGTCCTCTTCCCCATGTGAGGAGAAGACACGGGGTTTTTGCGTCTGATGTGCGGGATGCGCGGGTAGGGGTTCTTGCGCAGCTTCGCGTAACCGGCCGCCTCCGCCGCTTCGCGTTCACACTACGCGGGGTCTTTCGTGCCCGAGGATGCACGGGATGCACGGCTTGGGATAGCGGTACGCGCCGGGTTCCGCTCGCGGGGGAGTGCCCCCTCTGCGGCGCTGGGGCGCCTTGAGGACGGAGCCC
>ERZ772999.708-NODE-708-length-20428-cov-4.642664_pt1 | contig 20428 bp, 15 predicted proteins | sample MGYA00511467_ERZ772999 | MGnify/ENA primary metagenome ERZ772999 (study PRJEB29015, sample SAMEA2738064) | human oral metagenome | biome: human oral; feature: human-associated habitat; material: saliva | place: China | collected 2218 ... | reverse complement strand
TAGGTCGAAGAGGAGGTAGCGATAGGTCATGGGGTCAATCCTTTCTGGTGGGCCGCAGCCCTTGTTTCTAGTAGCTGCCGGACTTTCTCAACTTGTAGCTGCCAGTTTTACTGTTCATGTAGCTGCCAGACTTACTTTTCTGTATCTTGTCAGCCTTATTTTAGTTGCCACTTTTACTTTTCAGGCAGCAGTCAGCCTCACTTCTCCCCCAACAGTCGCTCAATATCACGGGCGATGCGTTCAGGCTTGGTGGTGGCAAAGTAGCGTTTGACTACTTGGCCCTGGCGGTCAATCAGGAACTTGGCGAAGTTCCACTCGATGCGTCGGCCCATGCGACCACGTTTCTGGGACTTGAGCCAGGTGTAGAGTGGGTCGGCTTGGTCGCCATTAACTTCTATTTTTGCGAAGCGTGGGAAAGTGGTCTGGTAGTTGAGGCTGCAGAAGTCATTGATTTCCTGAGCGGTGCCAGGGGCTTGGCCCTTGAATTGGTTGCATGGGAAGTCTAAGACGGCGAAGCCTTGGTCGCGGTAGCGGTCGTAGAGGGCTTGCAGGCCTTGGTATTGGGGCGTGAAGCCACAGCCGGTGGCCGTGTTGACAATTAAGAGCACCTGGCCGCGGTAGGCTTCCAAGGCAAAGGCTTGGCCGTCTTGGGCCAAAACGCTAAAGTCCGTTACTTGTGTCATGAGTGAGCTCCTTAAGTTGGTGGTTTCTGTCTTGGCTGGGGCTTGAGTCGGGTGCTCAAGCCATAGTGCAGGCCTTGAGTCAGTGACTTGTGTTACAGCGAGCGGCTTGAGTCGGGGGCTGGAGCCATAGTGCAGGCCTTGAGGCAGTTACTTGTGTTACAGCAAGTGGCTTGAGTCGGGGCGACCTGTCATAGCGAGCGGCCTAGGTCTGTCGTTTCAGGGCAAGTCTAGTCTTTGGCTTGCTCCCCATCCCCCTCCAAAGGCGCCAGGCCCCGCTTGTCTGGACCCAAATCCAGCAGGGGGGCGATGTCGTGGACATATTCCAGGACGCCCATGTATTGGTCCTGGTCATCGAAGACGCCAATATAAGTCACATAGGCGAAGCGGCCGTCCGAGCGGTGGAACCACATGGATTCGCTGGCCCGGCGCTTGTGCTTAAGGTCGTCAATCAGGGTCATGACCATGTCCAGACTGCGGGGCGGGTGGCACATTTTGACGTGGCGGCCGATAGCGCTAGGCACGCGGGGAAAGAGTTTGTTCTCAATAGCAATAGAAGTGTTGAAGTATTTGAAGAGGTCGTTCTTGTCGATAAAAGTAATCTCAAAGGGCAGGTGGTTGAGGATGAGGTTGGCTTCCTTGAGGCTGAGATAGCCGCCACCAAAGGACAGGTCGGCCTCGGGGTTGGGCGCCGGGCTAGTAGTTGAGTCAGCGGCTGAGTAGGTGGCTGGCTTAGCAGTTGGGCTAGTGGCCGAGTTTGCAACCGGCTTAGCGGTTGGGCCAGGTTGGATGGCACTTGCCGGAGCGTCAGCAGAGGTTTCTGCCGGCCCCTCGTTTTGAGCCTCAGACCCACGTCCAGCTCCAGCCGGCTCCCCATTTTCCCCTTGCTCCCCAAACTTCACCCGGCTTGGCACCCACTCCTTGTCCGGCTGGATAATAGTATAGCCGAACTCGGGGCTGTCCTTGGCGATGGCCAGCCAGTCGTCCTCGCTGAAGAGGGACAGCAGCAAGGGAATCAGGATGGCTTCTTCCTTGAAAATCATGTCCTTGAATTCTTGGACGAAGGCCTGGTAAGTGGCCAGGACTTGGGCCACGGAGGCGTCCCCAGCCTGGTCTACCAGGCCTTTCAGCGCTTCCTTAGCCAGGGCAAACAAATCCCGTATCTGGTCGTCCACACCCCACATAACCTTAGGCGGCGCGTCGTGGCCGTAGGACTCCATGATGGGGAAGAAGAGTTCTTCCTTGCGGCGGTAGTGGCGTTGGAATTGGTCCAGCAGCTGGTATTGGCGGGTCAGGCCACGCAGAAGACCGGGGTCTAAGTCCTGGCCCTGGCTTTCCGCAGACTCCAGAGCATCCAGCAGGCGTTGAATCCGGTGGAGACCCGCTTGTAGGGCTAGGTTTTCTTGCTTGAAGATCCAGACGGGATGGCCTTCCTGTTGGCTGTCGGGCACTTCTTTGCCCTGGACGCCGGCGGCCATGACCTTGGCGTGGACGGTACAGAGCTTCATCACGTCTTCGAAGCCCACGCCGTGGTCGCCATTCATGAGTTCGTGTTCCATGAGGGAGACTTCAATAGGCGATACATCGCTAAAATGGGCCTGGAAGTCGGCCTCCACACTGTCGGGGCTGGCCCCATGGTGGAGGCGGAGCAGGATGTCCTTGAGGACTTGAATGCGTTGGTCGCGACTGCTATTGGTCATGGTCATCCACTCCTTTGACTAGGTAGCCATTGTGGTGGAGCTCCTGAATGAGGACCTGCAGATCCAGGCCAATCAGGCTGGCGCCCCGTTCCAGGCTAGTCACCGCGCCCACGGTCTTGAGCATGACGGGATTGCCTAGGGGCTTGAAGCCCAGGTCAATGAGAAGTTCTTTGACTTCGGGATGGGCCTTGAGGGTCGTGGCGACCGGCAGGCTGAGGTCGATCCAATTATCCATGAGACTGCTCCTTTCGCTTGGCATTGGCTTGGTTGCGCAGATGGTGGTAGATTTCCAGGCAGGAATCCACCAGGAAAATAGACAGGGCAATGGCCCCAGCAATGAGGGCGGATTGCAGTAGGTAGTGGCTGGCTTGGGCCGGATTGTCGTTGATATAGTAAAAGGCTGTCCGGTAGACGCCAATCCCTGGTACTAAGGGGAAGAAGCCTGGAATGTAGAACATGGTGACTGGCGCCCGGAAGTTGCGGGCGAAGAGTTGAGACAGAATGGCAATGCCGATGCCAGCAACTAAGGTGGCGACGGCCGGTCCATGGCCGGGCATGACTAAGAGGTAGACTAGATAGCCCAGGGCGCCCACCCAACCGCATTTGAAGAGGAGGGAGCGGGGGATTTCTACCATGATGGCAGCCGTAATAGTGGCCACATAGGCCCCGGCTGTTTGGAAGCAGAGGGAAAATAGGGACATCCAGGTCATAGGCTCAACACTCCATTCGATACAAAGAGTCCTAGGGCGACACCCAGCCCTAAGCTAACGGCAATGACCAAGGCTTCCGCAATCTTGGCCAGGCCGGAGACGTAGTCGCCCTTGAGGGTGTCCCGAATCCCGTTGGTGAAGGCAGTGCCGGGGAAGAGGGGCATAAGGGCGGAAATAATGATAATATCCAGATTATGGGGCTGGGGCACTCCCAGCAAGACGAAGGGCATAATGGACCCTAGGAAGAAGGTGGAGACCGTCCCGGTCATGAGGGCATTCATGGCTAGCTTGCCTTGTAGCCAGTAACCAAAAATCACCAGCAGGGCGGCCAGACCCGACACGGCAATATCCCAGATGGAGCCGCCTAAGAGGATGGCGAAGGAAACCACCAGGAAGAAGACGGCCAGGTCGAAGTGGAAGAGGGTGTACTCGGAGACGTCCACCTTTTCCAGGCGGACCCGGGCCTCTTCTAGGCTAATCTCGCCCTTGGTCAGCTGGCGGGAAATATTGTTAACATGGTGAATCTTACGCAGGTGGGTACCGCGGTGCTTGATGCGGCGGACGATGGTAATGGGCTCGATGCTGGGGTCGTCTAAGGTGACGAAGAGGCCGGTAGTATTGGCGAAGACTTCGGTGGTCTGGCATTGGCTGGTCTTGAGGATGCGCTCGACCGTGTCTTCAATCCGATAACTCTCGGCTTGACTTTCCAGCATGATGCGGCCGGCCAGGACGGCGACTTCGGCAATTTTCTTATATTCTTGTTTCACGCGTGGTCTCCCTTTCTTGACATGTCTATACCCTATTGATTATACACCAATGTGCCCAGTCCGGCTAGTTGCTGGGGGCCAGTTTTTTGCCGCCTGATTTTCTTAAAAAAAGCCAGAAAAATTGAGTGCTTTTGCTAGAAAAATAGGGGTCTGAGGGTGTATAATAAGGAGATGACAAAGCCATATGGAGAGGAGCGGTGCTAGCATGAGCCAGGAAGCCAAGATTCAAGCCAAAAATACCAGCTATTCTAGCTGTTTTGACGTGATTGGACCTGTCATGGTAGGACCGTCTTCTTCACATACGGCTGGCGCCATTAATATCGGGGCAGCGGCCCAGAAGATTTATCGTGACCGCCCAACCGAGATTATCGTCCGCTACTACGAGTCCTTTGCGGAGACGCATCTGGGACACGGAACGGATTTTGCGACCATCGCTGGCGTTTTGGGCTTTTCTTATGACGACCATCGGGTTCCCAACTCAGTGGATATCGCCCGTAACCAGGGCATGAAGGTGCAATTTATCGAGATGGAGGGGCCAAGTCCTTATAACCATCCCAATACGGCTGACATTACCTTAATCAATGACCACAAGACTTCTCGCCTAGTCGGAATTTCGGTGGGCGGCGGTAAGGTGGAGTTACGCCTGATTGAGCTGGGGGGCTTCTTGATTGAGCCGACAGGCTATTTGCCGGCCTTGCTCCTAATCAGTGACCGGCCGGAGACGGAGGCTAGCTTCTTGGCGCGCTTTGCGGCCGAAGGCATTGTGGTCACGCAGACCTTGAGCCAGGCAGTCCAAGGACGTTACCTGTCTTATTTCGAGATCCAGCACCACTTTCCACAGAGTCTCTACTATGCCATGGAAGAAATGGACCATGTGGAGTCTTTAATTCTACTCTAGTTGTGTCGACAGCTATCAATTGTTGAGGTAAAGAAATGGGAATTTTTGAATCGATTGAAGCCATTGTGGACTACGCCCAAGAGACGGGCCTGTCCCTGGCTGAGATTATGATTGAACAGGAGATGCGGATTAACCGGACTAGCCGGGAAGCCGTCCTCCATAAGATGTCGGATGCCCTCTTAGCTATGGAAAATGCCTACCAGCGAGGGATTACCGGAGAAGGGGTCTTCTCACCAACCGGCTTAACGGGCGGCAATGCCGTCAAGATGCGCAAGTACCGCCAGGCAGGCAAAACCCTCTCTGGGCAAATGACCCTGGTAGGGGTAGAAGCGGCCTTGGCTACCAACGAAGTCAATGCTGCCATGGGCGTGGTCTGTGCCACCCCCACGGCAGGTGCCAGTGGGACCTTGCCGGGAGTGCTCTTTGCCATCCATGAACAGTACAATCTGTCCAAGGAAGACAAGCTCAACTTCCTCTTCGTGGCAGCCCTCTTCGGCATGGTAACGGCCAACAATGCCTTTATTTCAGGGGCGGCGGGTGGCTGTCAGGCTGAAGTAGGGTCGGCTTCCGCTATGGCGGCGGCCGCGGCTGTAGCCATTATGGGCGGCAGTCCGGCCCAGTCAGCCCATGCCTTCGCTATGTCCTTGGGTAACCTGCTGGGTCTGGTTTGTGACCCGGTGGCAGGTTTGGTGGAAGTGCCTTGCGTTAAGCGCAATACGGTCGGTTCAACCAACGCCTTGATTTGTGCTGATATGGCCCTGGCCGGAATTGAAAATCAGATTCCAGCTGATGAGGTTATTGAAGCCATGTACAAGGTGGGTCGCAATATGCCGCGCGAACTTCGTGAGACAGGGTTAGGGGGATTAGCCGATACCCCGACCGGGAATCGAATTAAGATGCGGATCTTTGGGCGTGAAGTCACCTAGGTTATGAGCCTATGGCTGTCCCCTCTAGTAACCTATAGCCCTTTGGGGCAATGTAAGACCATTTAGCAAGACCATTTGCAAGACCCATCGTCACTCGCTGACTGTATGGCATTCTAAAGATAGGTGAGGGATAAACTCATGAATAATCAAGAAACTGTTTTAACATTTGCACAAGGTAGCTTAATTGCTAAGAACGACCTGGTCTTTGAACTAAGCCTTGCTGACCAAGCTAGCTACTTCATCTACTGTGAATCAGCTGAGGCGGCGGAACGCTTTGCCTTTCAAGCTAAACAATTAGTGGAGACCTTGGCGCCTAGTGGCGATCAGGCTGCTAGCTTGTTGGTGTCCTTGGTCAAGGAAAATCCAGCTGGCTTGGCCTATCGCTACACGGTCGGCCAATAGTCAGGCGACTTTGCCAAATATCAGCCTTACCAGCAACTTGACCCAGGAGGTGCCCCATGCGCGTAAGCCGGATTGAAGTACAGAAGAAGGACAAGAGTCGTTACTCGGTCTATCTGGACGACAGCTTCTGGCTGGGCGTGTCAGAGGGCACCTTGATCAAGTTCAACCTGGCCAAGGGCCAGACCCTGACCCCGGAAGAGTGTCAGACCATTCGCGACTATGAGCAGGAAGAGTCCCTCTATCTTAGGGCCATCAAGCACTTGTCGCGGGCCCTTAAGTCCAGTGGTGAGGTCTATGACTATCTCAAGGCCCAGGCCCTCAAGCAAGCGGACCTGGATAGCCTGGAAGCCAAGGAAGATTTTCTAGCGGAATTAGAACCTTATTTGGGTCGGGTCATTGGCCGGCTAGTCAGCCAGGGTTACCTGGATGATGCCCTCTACGGGCGTAGCCTGGTCCTGACCGAGGCCCGGGTAGGGCGCAAGGGGCCCCAGCTGATCGGCCGTAAGCTCCAAGACAAGGGCCTGACAGCCAGTCAGATTGCCCAGGCCTTGGAAGCCTATGAGCTGGATTTGCTGGAGGAAAATATCCAAACCTTAATTGAAAAGTTCTACAAGTCCCATCGCCGCCTGCCGGCTGGCCAGCTCAAGCGCAAGGTCCAGGAGCATCTCCTGACCAAGGGCTACAGCCTGGCTATGATTCAGCCTTACTTGGAAGACTGTCAGCCAGAGGCCGACTTGGACCATGAAGCCGACTTGGTCGATCAAGCGGCCAGCAAGGCCCGTCGCCAACTGAGCCGACGCCATGAGGGCAAGGCCTTAATCCTTAAGATTAAGGAGTCCCTCTACCGCAAGGGCTTTGACCTGGATTTGGTCAATCAGTGGCTGGATGCCCAGGACTGGGAAGAACCGATTTAATTCAATAGTAACAAAGTATTAATAGCCGAGCTTGGCTTGGATGTGATACACTAAGAATGAAGTAATTTGAAGGGAGATAGACGCATGTCTAACCAAAATGTCTACGATACAGCCAATCAATTAGAACGTGAAATTCGTCAGTTGCCAGAAGTGGCCGCTATTCGTCAAGCCCTAGCAGGCATTGAAGCAGATGAAACTTCTAAGACCTTATTTGAGAGCTACAAGCAACAAGTTCAAGCACTCAGCCTTCGTGAGGCTCAAGGCCATCCAATTGGCGAAGAAGAAATGAAGCAGATTGATGAACTGTCCAAGGGCATCCTAGCAGATGATCACATTAGAGGCTTGATTGAGGCCGAGCGCCGTATGGATCAAATCATTCGCGACCTCAACAACATCATCACCAAGCCTTTACAAGAAATCTATCAACAACAAGCCTAAGCATAGGCTGGCACCAACTGGAAGCCCCAGCCTCACCTGAGGGTGACGGCTCCCAGTTGTTTTTGTGTCAAGGGGTGGGACTGCCCCGCTTGACCCTGTGATGTTCAGTCCACCTATCCCTAAAGAAAGGAGAATTTGATGAAATTATTACATATTGCAGATTTACATCTCGATAATCCCTTTACTGGGCTCACCAAGCAATTGCACTCATTACAAAAACACCTTATTCAATCTCCTTACCAGGCCTTCGAGCGTTGTGTCTCGATTGCCATTAACCAAGCGGTCGACCTCATGGTCATTGCCGGTGACATCTATGACACCGAGCAGCAGACGGTGACGGCCCAACATTTCTTCCTTAAGCAACTAGAACGTCTTCATATTGCCAAGATTCCTGTGGTCCTCTGCCACGGTAATCACGACTACCTACGCATGGAGTGTCAGTCGGTCCCATATCCCGATAATGTTCACCTCTTCAAAGACCAAGAAGTGACCGCCATCGATATCCCCCTTGCTGACGACCAGATCGTGCGCTGCTATGGCTTCTCCTATACCAAACGTTGGGTAGATGCCCGCATGATTGACAGCTATCCAGTTAACCCGCATGAGACCACCTACACCCTTGGGGTCTTGCACGGCCAAGAATCGGGCGACCACTATGCGCCCTTTGACCTGGAAAGCCTGCTGAGCAAGAACTACGACTACTGGGCCCTGGGCCATATTCATCAGGCTCAAGTCCTCAAGGAGCAACCCCTGATTCAGTATCCTGGGACCATCCAGGGTCGCCACCGCAAGGAATTGGGCGACAAGGGGGCCTTCATCGTGGAACTCAAGCCACAGACGCCAGCCAAGTCCCAGTTTATTTCCCTGGCACCCATTGTCTGGCAGGAAGCCCATCTGGAATGTCGCTCTAACTGGCATGAACTAGACCTAGTCCAAGCCCTGGAAGGCATCCAGCGTAATTACCAAGCCGAGGCAGAAGCTTCTAACCAGTCCCAACTGGTGACCGTGGTCTTGGACCACTATGAGAAGTTGCCAGCTAACTTGGCCAGCCAGGTAGAATCGGGTGAGGTGCTAGCGGCCCTGCAGGCTGATGTAGTCAACACGCCATTTGTGGCCCTAGTTAGCCTACAAACGGTCAGCCAAGTGGCCATCGAGCCTTTCCAATACGATGCCAGCCTCAAGGACAGCTTTGACCAGGCTAGCCAGGCCTTGAAGACCGGTGACCTCTATGGTCGCGTCATGCAGCCACTCTTCAGTAATGCCACCCTCAGAACCTGGTTGGGCGATTTGAACCAAGACCAGGAGCTCAAGGACTCGGTCATCCACAATGGCCAGCAGCTGGTGGTTCAAGCCGTGGGCTTTGACGCTGACGACGAAGACCTGACATCCGGAGAGGAGGGGACGGCCCATGAAGATTAAGACACTGGAGATTTATGGCTACGGCAAATGGGTCAACCAGAAATTCGAACTGGGCGACCAACTCCAACTCTTCTATGGTAAGAATGAAGCCGGTAAGTCCACCTTACAATCCTTTATCCGCAGCATGCTCTTTGGTTTCCCAAGCCGTCGACGCCGGGTCAACCAACAGAACCGTTATGAACCTAAGCAACATGAGACCTATGGGGGCCGCATGCTCCTGACTGAGACCGACTTCGGTGATATTTGGGTGGAGCGGACCAGCAAGACCCTACGGGTAACGCGGACCGATGGGGAAGAGTTGCCAGCTAAGACCTTGGATGAGGTCTTGGGGGGCTTGGATGAGAAGCTCTTCGATAACTTCTATGCCTTCAGCCTGCAGAACCTGCAGGAGCTGGCTAATATCGGGGCCGACCAACTCAATGATTACTTCATGAGTATCGGGACCGTGGGGAGCGACCAATTCCTCAAGATTGCCAAGCAGTATCAGAAGGAGACCGATGACCTCTACCGGCCAAATGGCCAGAGCCGGCCTCTCAATGTGCTCCTAGCCGAGTATGAAGAACTGGCCCAACAAGTGGAAGTCCTTCATCTGCAGATGGGGGCCTATGATGAGCTGACCCGTCGCCGCCAGGAAGAGGAAGAAGCCATTGCCCGCCTCAACCAAGAAATTAAGGACCTGGAGAAGGAAATCCGGGCCCAAGACAAATTAGTGGGCCTCTATGATATCTACCTCAAGGACCGGGCTGCCAAGCGGGAGCTGGAGCAACTGGTCTTCACGCCCCTATCTGAACAGACCGTGCGGGAGATTTCCGATGCCCTCAAGCTCAACCAGGCCAGCGAAATCCAAATCGTCCAATTGGAAGAACGGATTCGCAACCTCAAGGGCGAGCTAGGTAGCTTGACCAAGCTCAACTGGGCCCGTAACCATGCGGAAGACCGCCAGAAATGGCTAGTCGAGACCGCCAAGGCCAAGGAGACCCAGACCGTCATCGAACAGTTGACCGCCCGCATCCAAGAGCAGGGCGAGCTCATGACCCAGTTGGCCCACCAAGGCCAGTTCTTCCCTGAGAAGGTTGAACAAGGGCCTGCCTATGACGCCAAGCTAGAAGAAGGATTAGCCCTCCAAGCTGACAAGCTAGACTTACTTAAGCAGGAAGAAGCCCTCAAGGCCGAGCGCAAGGTTTACTTGGAACAACGCAAGGAACAACAAAACTATACGGCCATTGTGCGCCAACAGGTGGTTCACCTAGAACACCAGCGCATGAATGAAGAGGCCCAACTTATGCAGGCAACCAGCCTTAACCAGTATTTCCCTGGTATTCTGGCCTTTGCCGGCGGGCTCTTCCTGGCCTTCTATCAGAACATGACCAAGGGCGCCAATCTGCTCTTTTGGTTAGGGGTGCTGATCCTAGTGGTCGGGGTCCTCAGCATTGCTTATATTTTCCAATCCAACCGCCGACGCTACCAGGCCTTCTATAATAGCCCGGTCCTCAACAAGATTCAGGACCTGCGCGAGAAGGAAATTCAATACCTGGAACAAAGCAAGGTCTTGGGTACCCAGATTAACCAACGTGAGGAAGCTATCGAAGCCATTGAAGCCGAGCTTAAGAACATAGCCAGCAAGCAATCCCGCTGGTTGGCAGCCATGGGCTTCTACCCAACGGCCGATCCTGAGCTCATCCTCAAGGCTAACCCAGTTAAGCAATACTTCGCTGCTGAGAATCAGAAGAAAGATTTGGAAGCTCAGAAGGATAAGCTGACCCAGCAATTAACCGAGTGGCGTAGCCTCTTGCAACCCCTCTTCGAACGCTTCCCATTGGTGGACGACACGGTGCGTCAGCAAATTCGCCATGTCGAAGACGTGGAAGTCAGCCTGGTGCGGACCATGGAGCGGGGCCAAGTCATTGATGACCGCTTAGATGAAGCGGCCCAACAAATGAAGGCCCAAGAGGATGCCATCGCCGAGCGCCAAGCCATGATTGGCCAAGTCTTCAAGGACACCCATGCCCAAGATGAACTGGACTTCTTCCAAAAGGTCGAAACCAACCAGTTAATCGAGGAATTGACCGCCAAACGGGCCCTTTACGCCGAGCAAATGGAAGGCTATGAAGAAGCCCTGACCCAGGTGCAGAACAAGCAAAGCCTGCTGGAGAACTTCCACCGTCTGGAACACCAGTTGGAGACCCTCAAGGAACGCCTGGTGCCGCATCACCGCGAACGGGCCGACCTGGAAGTGGAAATCCACCACCTGGAACAAGACGGCACCTACCAAGAAAAGGTCCAAGCCTTGGCCAACAAGGAGACTCAAGTTCGGGATATGGTGGCCCTATGGGGTCGCAAGCGGATTGCCATGGAATTGATCTATGCCACCCTACGACAAGGGCTGGACAATCCGCTGCCTGAGATGAACCGCCTAGCCGATGAACTCTTCGAGACCCTAAGCTACGGCCGTTACACCCAGATCAAGCTCCAAAAAGACGGCATCAAGGTGCGTCAGTTCTCTGACATCTACTTTGAACCGCATGAACTGTCCCAAGGGACCCTGGAGCAACTCTATGTGGCCCTGCGGATTGCCTTCATTGAGAATGTTCGGACCATGGTCAAGATGCCAATCCTTATTGACGATGCCTTCGTCAACTTCGACGAGTATCGCAAGGCCAGCATGTACCAAGTCCTAGGCCAAATTTCGGAACGTATTCAAGTCCTCTTCTTCACCTTTGACCAACAAGCCGTTCATTTCTTCGACGGGGCAAGGGCTGTGAACTTGGACGCCATTCAAGTGACTCAAGCAGAGGAGGAACCGGCATGACCCAATTATTAGACCTCAATCATGGCGAGAGCTTCGCGCTCTTCGTCCTCATTAAATCCGCCGACATCCGGGTAGCCCGCAATGGCAATCCCTTCATCGCCTTCCGCTTCCAGGACCGTTCTGGCAGCATGGACGGCATGTACTGGTCGGCCACCGAGGAAGAAATTGCACGCTATCAAGCCGGCAAGGTGGTCTTCCTCAAGGGCGAGCGGGACACCTATAATGGGACCCCGCAGATTAAGATTCAGAGCTTGCGCCTAGCTGATGCAGGCGAGCCAGATGATCCCACCCTCTATGTGGAACATATCGGGATTAAGAAGGAAACCCTGGAGGAAGTCCTCAATGAGGCTTTGCTGGAGATTCACGAGTCCCATATTGCCCGCATCGTGCGTAAGATTCTTAACTATGCCAAGGAGGATTTCTTCTCCTATCCGGCAGCCAAGCGTAACCACCACGCCCTAGCGGGTGGTCTCAGCTACCACACCATCTCCATGTTGCAGGTAGGGCGGGCGCTGCTCAAGATTTACCCTGAGGTCAATGCCAGCCTGCTCTTAGGCGGCATTATCCTGCATGATATGGGTAAAACCATCGAGTTGTCTGGTGCCATTGCCACCGAGTACACCCTCAAGGGCAAGATGATGGGCCATATCGTCATTGTGGACGAGTTGATTGACCGGGCCTGTGCCGAACTGGGCTTTGACCCAGATTCTGAGCCAGTCCTCCTGCTCAAGCACGTAGTCCTAGCCCACCATGGCAAGTTGGAGTACGGTAGCCCGGTGGCGCCTCAGCTGCTAGAAGCCGAGCTCATCCATCACATTGACAATATGGATGCCACCTTCAATATGATTGCGACGGCCTTAGCCAAGGTCGAGCCCGGTAATTTCTCCGAGGCCATCTATCCGCTAGACCGACGTCAATTCTACAAACCTACGTTTAAATAAAGGAGCTTAAGGCCTATGAGTGAACACGAGCACTGTCAACATCATGACCACGACCATAGCTGTGGTTGCGGCCATGACCATCATCACCACCACGAGCATTCTTGTGGCTGTGGCCATGACCACCATCATGACCACACTCACGCCCATGACCATGCAGGTTGCGGCTGTGGCTGTGGCCACGACCATGGCCACGAGGAAAACCAAGGGGTTAGCGTCCAATTCAGCGGCGTCTTCAACCTACCTAAGGAGCAAGTTTGGTCCCTCCTAACGGAAAATGACAAGCTGCAATCCTGGTATCCAGAGCTAGAATTCCAAGGCCTGGAGACAGGGGCTAGCCTCAAGTTCAACTATAAGACAGGCGGCCACGAAGACATGATGGTTCTGGATGTGGAGCCTAATGCTTACTTGTCCTTTACCTGGGACTTGAACATTATCACCTTCGAACTGCATGAGTTAGAGCCTGGTAAGACCACCCTGATCTTCACTGAGTGGTTGGCTGAGCTTAACGACCACAGTCCTAAGGACTTGACCAGCTGGATGATTGCCCTCCAGAATATGGCGGAAGTTGCCGAAGGCAAGCCCGTCAGCGACCGTGAGGCTCAATTCCACGAATACTATCCAAAAATTAAAGAAATGCTGACCCAACAGACCGACGTGGTCTTCGAGGACTAGTCAGCGCCCTAGAGGATGGAAGCTTGCTTCCATCCTTTTTTTGTGTGGGCTAGGGCCTGATAGAAGCCTTATAGTAAGAGAAAGTGCACATAGTCTAATGAAAACAAGGATGAAATGAAAACTCTATGTCTAGACATCTTTCATAGTATTGAACGTTAGCGAGTAATTAGTTTAAAATGTTCGCAATTATTTGAGATTATGAACCAGGCAATTATAGCAAGTTATGGCGCTTATTTGTGAACTGGGTGGTACCTGTTTAAACCCTTGATATAAAGGTTAAAACAGAGGTTGGTAAATTTATAACGAACAAAGAATATCAAGATTTATAAGGCGAAAATATTATAATTTAAGGAGATAATGATGAAAGTTTATTTTTAATATGCTTTTTTATCAAATTGGTATTTGTTTTCTTATGTATTTGTGGTATTATCTATCATGTATGATTATGTCTAGGAAGGCACAACCCGTAAGTGTTTTCGTTCTACTAATCACCAAATAAATGTATAAAAAAAGGGAGAAAGCTATGTTAGGGAAAAACAATCATTACCTTCGTCGCTTGCGCGAAGGTGAGAAGATCACACATTACACCATTAAAAAACTTAGCGTAGGGGTGGCTTCTGTTGCAGTCGGCTCCTTCATTATGCTGAACTCTGGTCAAGCATATGCAGCTGAGCCAGCATCTGTTCAACCGGCAACGGCACATACCCAGGCTGAATCGTCCGACGGCACGGGCGCTAGCCAGGAGTCAAGCGTCAGTGAACAAGCAGCGGTCTTATCCGCCTCTAGTGAGGAGGCTTCTTTGGTGTCCGCTGAAAGTAGCCAAAGTTCAGAGACTTCTGCAAGCTCAGAAAGTGCTAATTCTAATGAAGCAAATAGCTCAGAATCCAGTCAGTCTTCAGCTGATGAGAGCAAGCCTGAGCAAAAGGAAGACGGCAAACTTGAGCCAAGCCGTCAAAACGATACGCGCAAGACGCCAGGTTATGCGGTAAAACCTGTTGAGAAACCAGCCAGCGCGGCTATGCCACGCCCTGAGGAACAAGGGAAACCGATGACGCCAGGGACTGGCTTGCGCGGCAAAGGGACTGGGGACCTCGCTAGGTTGTTAGAACCAAAAGGGCCTAACCTTATCGAAGTAGTCAACCCTCAGAGCCTAACCGAGGAAGAGAAGCGCCAACTACGAGCAACTTATATCCGCTTGAACCCAAAACTCAAGCTTACTGATGAAAATATTGAAATCACATCAGACGGCAGAGTAATCGTTGATGGCGGTAAGAAAGGCCAGTATGTCTCCTACCTAGAGGAAGTCGTGACGGCTCGTAAGGTGCCTAAAGTGACTGCGGCTCCGACTGTGAACCCTACTATGGGTGATAAACTGTCCTCGACAGATGAAAGAATTACAGGTAGAGGGATTCCAGGGGCAACTATCAAAGTTACTTTGCAGGATAATAGTGTTCAAACGGCTAAGGTTGATTCTAATGGGGACTGGAGTATTACGCTTACTACCCCTATGCGTGAATCACAAGTGATTATAGGTAAAGGGCAGGCAATCACGGTTAAACAAATCCTAAATGGTAATGATAGTGAAGCAGTCACAATGCATGTTGATCATGGGAATTTTTATTTTAGAGATAATCCTCTATCAACTACCACAACCCCAGGTCGTGGTAAATTGGTTGTTGGTCAAAAGGTTATCGAACTACTTATACCTCATGATGCGCAAGGTTTATCTCTCGAGACTAACATCACCAAATATGAAGGAAGAAATCGTGGAAAGATTGAGAAGTTTGGGGTTGATGATAACCGATGGCAGTTATCAATCAGACGCTTCTCTCCAACAGGTGCATGGAGTGTCAATGGTGGGGGAACTTTTGTCCGCAAAGACAAAGCGCAGGGAAGCCTAATCCAAAAAGTAGAAGTCGTTCCTGGAGCGCCATTTGGCTATCAAATTGTCCGTATCACGGTGACTGACGATTTCAAAATCAAGGCAGTCGGCGATAAAGTTCTAAGATATAATGGTAAAGACCTACCCCTTGGCCCTGATACAGATACGGTTGTTGCATCAATGCAGATAGTCCCACGCTATAATGCGTCTGGTGCAGTGCTTGAAAGTCACATAACATACGCTGATGCATCGAACGTAGCTCCATCTATTGAAGTAGCGCCCGGTAAAGCAACTAAGGAAGTTGCGGTTGGGCAATCGGTTAGTGATGCAGACATTTTAAGTATGGTCAATGTAACTGACCCTGAAGATGATGCTAAACAAACAGTCGGTACACCAGTTGCTGCTGAAATTGTATCCCGTACTAAGGATGGACAAACCTATAACAGTATCGACACTAGTTCTGAAGGTGAATACACTGTTACTTTGCGTGCCAAGGACAGTCAAGGTAAGTTATCAGATAGCACTGTTCAAGTACAAGTCCTTGTGGGCTTAAAACGTGAAGCAGCCAAGCAAGCAGTGGCTGATGCGGCACAACGCCAGATTAATGCTATTAATGGCAATGCAGACCTAACCAATGAAGAACGAACTGCAGAGCTCCAAAAGGTGACCGATGCTCAAAATTCAGCCAATACTGCCATTGATCAAGCTAAGACTAGTCAAGCTTTAGCGACGGCTCAAAATAATGGGACAAGCACTATCAATGCCTTGACCCAGACGCCAGTTGCTAAACCAGCGGCTCGCGCAGCCATCGAAACCGCAGCTAATAACAAGGTCCAACAAATTAACACTAACCAGAACTTGACCAATGAAGAGCGCGATGAACAAGTTGCTGCTATCCGTCAGAAAGAAACTGCAGCCAAACAAGCAGTGGCGGCTCAAGCATCGACTCAAGACGTGACTTCAACTCAAAATGCGCAAGTTCAGGCTATTAACGATACGCCGGTGACAGCTGTTAAGAAACCAGCAGCCCTAGCAGCCATCGAAGCAGCGGAAGCAACTAAACGTCAGCAGATTCAAGATAGCCAAATGTTAGCAGAAGAAAAGACTGCTGCATTACGCGACTTAGATAGCAAGGTTCAAGCGGCTAAGGATGCCCTGAAAACCGCGCAATCTAACCACGATGTTCAGAATATTGAAAACAATCAACTAAGCCAGATTCAAGCAGTTCCAACTCAATCTCCAGCCCGTCAAGCGGCCACTAATGAGATTATGGATGCCTACAATGCACGTAAGCAATTGATTTCCAATGAATCTTGGTTGACAACTGATGAGAAGAACGAAAAGCTGCGTGAATTAGAGACAGCCAAGGATGAAGCGCTTGAACGTGTTAACCAAGCAAACGGAGAATATGAACTTAATTCTGCAAAAACAGACGGTATCTCTACTGTTAACAGTGTTTCTGTTCAGGGGACTAAAAAACCAGATGCCAAGGACCGAGTAGATGCTGTGCGTGAGGCAATGTTCAACTTGTTAAATGCGGCAAGTAGTGATTGGACTGCTCAAGAGAAAACAGGCGCCGCCGATAAGTTGCTCCGAATTGCGGAAGAAACTGAAGCGCGGATTACGGCCGCAACTTCTAATGACAACTTGCAACAAGTTGTCAATGAGTTGCTTGCAGAAATTGAAGCGGTAAGACCACCAGCAATTGTCAAACCAGCGGCTAGAAAGGCCATTGAAGAAGCCCTTGCTGAACGCATTAAGCAAATTCAAGCGCAAGGCGACCTAACGGTTGAAGAGCGCGAACAATACCTTGAACAAGTCAAGCAAGCTGCTCAAGATGCCCACCGAGATATTTTGGCTTCTTATGGTGAAGTAGAGGTTGAATCTGCCAAAGGAACTGCCCTTGCCAAGATTAATGCGCCGGCCGTTCCGGTTAAGCGTAATACAGCCTTGGCAGCCGTTCGTCAAGAAGCTGAGACTAAGCGCCAAGAAATCGAGAATAACCTTGATCTAACTGCTAATGAGCGTGATGTCTTATTAGGTCAGGTAGACCAAGTCCTTGCTGCGGCTGAGCAAGCCATTAACCAAGGTGCTCGTAATGCAGATGTTGAAGATAAGCAGACTGAGGGTACTAACAATATCCGTGCCATTCAGGTGCAGGCTTCTGTAAGACCACAAGCTATTCAAGCTGTGAATGAACAAGCAGATGCTCAACGTCAAGTTATTAATCAGACACAAGGTTTGACTGATAACGAACGTCAAGCAGCACTCAATCAGCTTGATCAGACACTTGCTAAGGCGATTGAAGATATTAAGGCTGCTGATGACAATGAAGAAGTAGGGAATGCCAAAACCAAGGGTATCCAAGCTATTCAAGCAGTCACCGCAGTAGCTAAGATTAAGAACGAAGCCATCCAGTCGGTTCGCCAAGTGGCGGATGCCAAGAAGGACAATATCCAACAAAATACAGACTTAACTTCTGAAGAGCGCAAAACGCTCACAGACGCTATTGAGGCTGAAGTTCAGAAGGCAGTTGGCTTAATCAACCAAGCGAATAGCAATGAAACAGTCACAGCTGAGAAGAATTTAGCTGAAGAAACGATTGCTAATCTGCTGGTAACTCCAGAGGTTAAACCTAATGCCATCAAAGAACTGCAAGATCAGGCGGCCATCAAGACGCGTGAAATTCAAGAAAACAAGAGCTTGACCGATGAAGAGCGTCAGAAATTTACGCAAGACCTTCAACAAGCCCTTGATAATGCTAAGAAGCAAATTCAAGACGCCGAAAATAACCAAGCGGTTAGCGATGCTAAGACCCAGGGGCTTGGTAACATTGTAGCGATTAGCCCATACGGCCAAGTGAAGGCAGATGCCCTCGCGGAGATTGAAGCGGCACGCGAAGCGAAAAGTCGAGAAATTCAAAGCAAGGAAGGCTTGACGGCTGAAGAACGTCAAGCTGCTGAGACACGTTTAGCAACAGAAGTACAAACGGCAAAAGATTCTATTGGACAAGCAGCTGACAATGCGGGAGTCGGCAATGCTAAGTCCTATGGTTTAACTGCAATTCAAGCGATTAAACCAGAGCCACTAACTAAGCAAGCAGCTAATGAGGCATTAGAGAACGCCGCTCAAACTAAACGTCAACAAATTACTGACAACAAAAACCTCACCACTCAAGAGAAGCAAGCAGCAATTGAGGAGGTTAACCAAGCCTTGGCAACAGCTAAAGGCAAGGTAGAACAAGCCTCTGGCCGAGATGATGTAGCCCAAGCCCAAGCCCAAGGTTTGAACGCGATTGGCGATGTAACAGGCCAAGCTCTTAAGAAGCCACAAGCGAATGCTGACATTGAAGCAGCGGTTGCGGCTAAGCGTCAAGAGATTGAAGGCAACAAAACGCTGACCAATGAGGAGCGTCTGACAGCCTATACCCAATTAGAAGCCAAGCATCAAGATGCTTTGCAGGCGATTGCGGATGCCGCAAGCAATGAAGATGTGGAGCAAGCCCTTAACACGCATAAGTCAGGTATCGAGAGCTTCACTCCGACGGCGTCAGTTCGTCAAGCTGCTTTGGATGCCTTTGATAGAGAAGCACAAGTGCGTGCTAATACGATTAATAACTACTCTGACTTTACTGATGAAGAGCGTGAAGACCACAAGCAACGCTTTGAAGCCCTCAGAGATCAGTTGCGTCAAATGATTCAGGATGCTACAACTGACCGAGAAGTACAAGATGCCCATGATAATGGGATTTCTGGTATTCACGGCTTCTCAATTGTAGCTACTAAGAAATCCGACGCGGTTAAAAGTCTTAATGAAGAAGCGAAAACTAAGCGTCAACAGATTCAGACAGCGCCAAACTTAACCGATGAAGAGCGTGTGGAACTTAATCAGAAAGTAGATCAAGTATTAGCTGATGTTGTATTAAACGTTCATCGTCAAAAGACCAATGACAAGGTCCAAGAAGCAAATGAGACCGGTGTCGAAAAGATTCGTGCCATTGGGACAGAATCTAAGATTAAGGCAGCAGCCAACCAAGCCTTGGGGACTGCAGCTGAGAATAAGCGTAACGAGATTCGTCAGAATAACCTCTTAACTAAGGAAGAGAAAGACAAGGCCATTGAGTCAGTGGACCAAGCCCTTACAGATGCACTCCAAGCAATCCAACAAGCGACGACTAACCAACAAGTCGGCGACCAAGAAAGTCAGGGGCTTCAAGCAATCCAAAATGTCCCACAAACTCCAGTAAGCAAGCCAGCTGCTCTGGCGGAAGTTCGACAAGCTGCTGCTAATAAGACGTCTACCATCCAGTCTAACGACAACTTGACGAGCGATGAGAAGGCCGAAGCTATCCAGAAGGTTAACACCGAGCTAGCTAAGGCTGAAAAAGACATCAATGAAGCAGCTGACGACCTCACTGTAGGTGTTGTGAAACAAGGCGGCATTACCAACATTGGGAATGTGCCAGTTAACCCAACCGTCAAGCCAACCGCTATCTACGAACTTGAAGAAGCAGCGTCTAACAGACGTCGTGAGATTCAGCAGACAGAAGGCTTAACTAAGGAAGAGAGAGAACAAGCACTTGCTCAAGTAGAGAATGCCCTCCAGACGGCACGTCAGGCTATCACTCTAGCTGACTCTAATGAAGCAGTGGCGACTCAGAAAACCCAAGGTATCCAAAACATTCAAGCTGTTTCAGCAACCCCAACTGCTAAGCCAACAGCAATCAATGAAATTGAGGCAGCCGCGGAAACGAGACGCAAAGAAATCCAAGAACTTCCTGGTTTAACACAAGACGAGATAAACGCAGCCAAGGAGAGAGTGAATCAAGCAGCAACCTTGGCTAAGCGAGAAGTGGAAGCAGCGGCAGATCAAAACGCTGTGGATCAAGCTAAGACCAATGGGCTAGTCGCAATTAATGCTGTCACGCAAGAAGCGAAGGCACGTCCAGATGCCATCAAGGAAGTTGTTGCGGCCGCGGATCGTAAGAAGGCTGAGCTTCGTGACAACCAAGACTTGACCATTGAAGAGAGAGCGCAACTAATTCAAGAGGTCGACACAGCGGTTGATAGAGCAAAAGACGCGATTAACGCTGCGGAAACAAATGACAAGGTAGCGCAAGAACAAACCAATGGGACGCAGGCCATTGCAGCGATTACTGCAAATCCAGTGGCTAAACCAGCAGCCAAAAGTGCCATTGAGGCGGCAGCCCAAGCACGTCGCGAGGCGATTGACCGACTTGAAGGCTTAACTAGCGAAGAGAAAAACCAAGC
>ERZ772999.698-NODE-698-length-20603-cov-9.476543_pt1 | contig 20603 bp, 18 predicted proteins | sample MGYA00511467_ERZ772999 | MGnify/ENA primary metagenome ERZ772999 (study PRJEB29015, sample SAMEA2738064) | human oral metagenome | biome: human oral; feature: human-associated habitat; material: saliva | place: China | collected 2218 ... | reverse complement strand
CGGCATCCTTGGCCGCCACATTATACGCCAACTGCAACATCTCAAAATACGTCGCATGCTCTTCTGCTACCGTAGTCTGCGCCACAGTGGTCGCTTGAACCGTCGTTGGTGCCGTTGTCGTCACTTCTTCAGGTTTCTTGTTGCATGCCGCAAGTGCCAATACACACAGCGCTGATGCAAATAATTGTCTACCTCTCATACTCTCTCCTCCAATCATGAAAGCCTTCTCTATTCAAGATTATTATAGCATAGGTGGGAAAGAAAAAGCATTGGAGGTTAGTCCAATGCTTTAGTCTATAAACTAATACAACCCAGCAATTATCTAAATGATATCTCTGATTGTCTGAATTTAATATTTTTATCCAATAGATAAAGAAGAGGTGTTACATTCTCTGGATTTTGGAATTTAGGTCCAAAAATAACTTCCGATATTTGAATCGGATTATCCCGTTCAATATATAACTTAGCATACTTTCCTTTATCATCGATCTTAATTTTGGAATTATCCGGTTCTAGTGGCATATATTTAAGAACTCTCAATTCAGATTCATAACTGTAATCTGCGGACTTAAATAAATAACGAATCTCTTCTAAACATTCATCAACTTTTTCATAGAGAGATGATTCTTTATTAATATCAATCACTATTTCTTTTAAGACTATCAACAATTTATTAATCTCGTCTACGTCCAAATGAGAATTATGTTCTTTTTTTAATAAAAACTCTTTATTATCTTGCTTACTTAAATAGCCAATCCGATAAATAAAATCTTTAGATTCTGTATTTTTTTGAGTTATACCTTCTACATCATCATTATTTACGTTTATACTAGTTTTTTTATTGGTAAACCATTCAACACCTGACGAGCCTTGGACTGTTGAAAAGTCGCCAGAATCAAGGACTAAACACACACCCTCTGCTCGATCGCCATATTGAGACCACATTGTTAATTGGTCAATTGCGGTTGTCAAACTCATTAGGAACCATGGACTTGGTTTTAAAGATAACTTTTGATTAATTACTCCTACCCCTAAGAATTGATCAATGACTTTTCCCTCTGAAGGATCATTCATATAATTGACATTGTTCAATCTACTACTCGTCTCAATTGCATATTTACCTTTATTATTATCTTTTTGTTCTAAAAATTTTTGAAGAACTTTTCCAGAAGTGTAATGCCCAAACTCCAACTCTGAAGGATTTTTGACAATTAAGTAATTCTTTATTTCTTGCACTTTACTAAGAATTTTAATTAATTTTTTCATATCTCCTTCTGCTACGTTCTGACAAGCATCAAATAAAAAATTATATTTAGTTCGCATCAAGGGGTTTTTTTCTTCTCCTTGTTTGCCAAAACTCATTAATAGCCTCACACAATAATTAACATCATTTGCTGTGACATCATCATTTGGGTTTATTAAACGATCTATATATTTTTCTACTATATTTATTAAACGATCATATGTTAGTAGGATTTCACATATTTTTTCGGTTGTACTATATAATCTGTTTAAATCTTTTTGTTTTTTTGTTAATACAACGAGAATCCCCATATACCATTGGATTCTCGAACTGTTAGCAGGGTGTTGATCATATACTTGTTTAGCTTCCGCTGCGGTTGATTCAAGATCTGATTCTTTCTTTTGTGTTTTTGATAATTGAAAAAGTACTTTCATATATTTTCCAGCTAATTCTTCTGGATTGTGTAGTTTTTCATATACAAATTTTATCGTCTCCGATGTTTGCTTCAGTTCCGATTTTTTGGTTTGTACCTTAGACAAATTTTCAAGTACAAACGTAAAAGCCTTTCCTATTTCTATTACATTTTGATAATTATCAAATACTCTTTTGGCCTCGCACACCGTCTCGGCAAGCCCTCTTTTACTCTTCTGAATCGTGGATAGAAAATACCGTATCCATGTATAATCAATAGCAATACTTTCTGACACTTTATGATTCTCATAAACTTTTTTTGCTTCAGCAGCAGTAACCTTCAGCTCCGATTCTGTCTCTTGAAAGCGAGACAAACACAAAAGGATTCCCGCATAATTCACCGATACACTTTCCGAAAATTCATGTTTTTCATACACCCGATTGGCCTCAGCAGTTATTACCTGCAACTCCTCTTTTGTTTCTTGCTCATACGACAAGCACAAAAGGATTCCAATATAATCACTCGCTGCACTTTCACAAAATTCATGGTTTTCATAAATTTCTTTCGCCTCAGACGCTATTAACCGTAACTCTGTTTTATCTTCCTTTAGCTTAGCTATCTCAAGTAGAATGCATAGATATTCTATTGCAATATCTTCTAATAAATCATATTTACGATATAGTTTTTTTACCTTTCCAGCTAGTTCCTCCCACTCCGCTAGAGTATTATCACTACTACAGCAATTTTTAATTTTTTTAATTTCGTTATTTAAACTTGAATCCATAGTTTACTTTTTCCTTTTGTTATATTTTATTATGAACAAATTCCTTATACTATCTAAATTTCTTCAAATCTTTCATCAAAATATTAATTATTCAAATAATATTATTTTTTCTATAATAACATGAATCATAAAAAGAAAGTAGATGTTTAGACAAAGGAATTGTTTAATTATGCAGATGAATATTGAATTAATAGTTTCAACCTTATTACTTTAAAATTACTTTTATAAGTATCATCTTTACTTGTATTTCCACAAAAATTACGTATGCTATTAATGAACTCCTCTATTTTGAAATTAAAGATACGACAAGTTCTCATCGGCGTACCTTTTATCATCCTTACACAGGTCATCCAAGAAAATCGACAGATCTCTTTGATACTGTCAAATTGTCTTCAAATCATTCTTCCCTATTGTCAAAAAAACTGTTACGCATCATAGGAGTATTTATACGAAACACAGGAATTTCGAGAAGTTGTGGAAAGCTAAATCCTTGTTTTCTAAGTTCATAAATTTGAACTTTATCTTCATAAGTTAATTTCATAATAAAAGCGCCCCAAAAGTTAGATTTTCAGTCTAACTTTTGGGGGTGCACTTCAAAACTATGTTTTTTTATTATTCCATAATAAAAGTTTTATAGAAAACCGTACAGATTAATCTTTTCCTATCACTCATTAATTGCAAACTTGGTTAAAGCTAAGGGCGCTATAATTAAAAGAAAAATAACTGCATAAGCATAAGTTTTGTACTCTTCACATGGGAATAAAAAGTTATAAAACCGTTCTAATAATATTAAATATAACACAACATATAAAAGCAAATATGTTAATAACTGTTTACAGTTAGTTTTATTATATTTATCTATTCTTATATTCTTTTTTGACGTTTCTTGCTCTTCTTGCCCATCTTTTTTATCTTGTATCTCTTTTCGGGAATCCACAAAATGAGCGTTCAAAATACTTAAATACATACTTTCTCCTATAAAAACGAGCATAGCAAGAACAAAAATCAAAATTGCTTTTAACTCAATAGTAACATCATTATTGAGTACCCAGAAAATTAATATTACAACCCCGGCTTCAAAAATTGCTAAACCAACGGGGACAATAAATCCTAACAAAAATTCAAATAGTTTCCTTAGAACTCTCACAATACAATCTTTTATCATTGAAGGTATTTTATATATGAAATTCATATTTACTTTAACTTGGGAAGAAATCATCATATCAACTATTTTGTCAAACCTATCTTTTTCACTCTTCACGTTTAGGTAAATAGTATTTTCTTTATTGCCCAAAGAACCATAATCATTCTCTGAAATACTATCTACGTTATAACACCATATTTCACAAACATGTTCTAATAGGCCCAATCTTAATTTATTTAATTGTCTATTTTCAATATTAACAAGTTGATACATTATTACTACAATTCCTATAATATACATTGCGAATAAAGAAATAAAAATAAGCAGCTCTATAACCGCATTATTATTAGTCAAATTCGGAATAACAATAATCTGTCTATAAATTTTACCTTCACTTTGCTCTGGTTTGAATAAATTATTATAAAAACCTATTAGTGAATTTAATCCGGTAGTAATAGCAGCTATTCCAGAAATGATTTTTTTAAATAGACTCTTCTCTTTGGAGTTACTATTTCTTAAATAGCTAACATATTTTTTTACAGTATCTTGTCTGATTCCTTCATTTACCAATTTTTCTTTAAGTTGATAAACTAATCTATTAAGATCATGTATATTTAATTTTCGTTTCCTTAATAGTGTACTATTTTCCTTGAACCACTCTTTATAATTTTTTTCGATAATAACGTTCGTTAAAAAGCGGTCACTTCCATTAAATCTTTTATTTTCTAGTACAATATACCCTATAATAATTATAAAACACACTCCAGTAATTAACGACGGAATTATTTCATAATTAATCATCAGCAATTCTCCTTTAAAGATGGAATTATACTTTTATTTACAGAATTCAACCACTAAATACTAATCAATAATTTTACCATCTCTTTATTAGTCTTCTCATAATTATAAAACGGTAATCCCACAATTCTACATCTATCATCGTCAATCAACGTTCTAGCTTCGGATCGTTTTGTAATTTCACTCAAGAAGCGTTGTTTCCAACCTTCTTTTCCTTTATCAAAACCACCTTCACTATCCAAAAATTGACTTCCTTTTGGTTCGATAAAAATTTGCCAAGAAGTATTTCCCGTTTTCTTGTCATTCGCAAATAATAAAAAGTCTGGTTCAAAAGCTTGCCCATCTTCAAAATTATAGATACGAACACCTTTTTCATTTCTGAGAAGGTAAATATCCGTCCACTTTTCTTCTAATTCATTCATCAGATTTTTCAATGTTCGAACAAGCAATTTCTCTTCACTAGTTCCAAAGTTATCATCATAAGCATACCATTCAAAAGCATCCAAGTTTTCATAATGATTCGTTTCGCTCGGCGTCTTTTGTGAACGTCCAAATTCCTCGCCGCTATTTTGATTAATTGTATATTTACGAATAATCTTATCTTCAAAGATATCCTTTATTGAATGTGGTTCAAAAGTATCCGACCCAAAGAATCGTTCCTCGACCGGAAGTAAAGAGCTCTCCATTTTTTGAAGGAGTTTCTCTGCAATTAATAACTTTTCGTCCTGACTTAATGATGCTTCATTTTCTACTCGACCTATACAAAGAACTTCAACATCTGCCAATTCTGCAATAAAATCAGAAACACTTGGAATTCCGACCATCGCTTTATGAATCTTATCAAATGTAAAGTTTTTGTTTCTATTCATTGCATGACGAACAATGTGTGGATCAATCACCTTGCCAAATTTAAAGAATAATTCATTAGAATCATCCACAAATGGTGCCCCATCCTCATTTCCAAACGCATCCATTTCAAATATCTTGTTCGTAGGAAGTGAGACTTCGATATTATCTGGTACAAACGTTGTATCAAATAAACTACCTTGTCTGCTTTCAACAGCTTCTTCATACGAAAGTCGTTTGTTCATCCACACAATACCATCAGTATAAGTACGGGTTTTCTTAAACGATTCTTTTAGCTTCAACTCTCGTTCGACCATATTTTGATCGTCATAAATTCCAGATTCACGTAATACTTGCTTCATTTCTGAAATATAACGAGGATTATTGGCTGAATGGTAATGTAATTGTTCAATGACACGAAGTTCGTTATTTTCGTTTTCGTCAAATTTACGAGTATATTTCTCTTCAACTTTCCCTTCAATCACAAAAGGATAATAACGTGCTCCACGGCCGATTAATTGTTTTTCTGCATTGGTAGTTTTACCGGCTTGGAAACCATTTTTTGTTGTTTTCCCATCACGCTTGTCATACAAACGAACAATATCAAATAAGTTTAATACATCCCAACCTTCATTCAGCATATCTACTGCAAAAATGGCTCGGATTTCATTTGAAGGTAACTCCAAAGTGTTTAGCGTTATAAGGTGATTACTATTTTTGTTTTTTCCATCAATCAGTAACAACCTCTCTTCACGGAAGTCTTCTTGCAATTCAGCAATTAAGTCAAATAGACTTAGTTCAGATGCTTCAAAAAAGTCCAATGCTTTTTGCAATACATTCACCTTTGTATCGGTATTATATTGAATCATTGCTTTTTGTTCTAAAATCATTGCTGGGGTCAACTCTGATAACATTTCTTGGAACAATTCCATATTTCCTTTGTTATCCGCAATTTTCTCAGATTTAAACATGACGAGTGGCTTTAAATTCACGCCATTCTTTAATGCAATTTTTTTACGATATTGACTGATAAGAATTGCATTCAACATGCGAACTTTTAAATCCCCATCGACTAAATGGAACAAAACATCTTTTGAATACTTATCCAGACGGAATTCTTTCAGATCGTATTTGAAAATTAAAGAGTCTTTATATTTTTCTGCAATATCTTTATTGGAAAGGTCGATTGTAGCCGTAAACTCAAAGATACTTGATCGTGCCGCTCTTTTTTGAATATTCTCAATTGTCGAAGTCCAGCTTGTATTGTCATCTTTTTCGCCTTTACTTAATCCAGCGTTTAGATGGTGAGCTTCGTCTGCTAATAAAACAACTGATAAATCTTCAAATTGTTCATATGACAAGCGGTTTTCACGCGGTGTATTTAAATCTAAATGTAACTTTTGAATTGTTGTAAATACAATATTAATAGCATCTGATTGCGCATCCGAAAAATCAGTTACTTCACGTACATTCACCACTTGGTTATCAATCACGATTTTATCTGCAAATAAATATTTTTCATTACCAGAGTCCACAAAGTTACTTCTCGTTTTTGTAAGAATATTGTCATTATTAACAAAGAAGATAAAATTGCGTTCACCTTGTTTGTACTTTTCAAGAATGATTGCAGCCATTAATAAAGTTTTCCCTGAACCGGTTGCCATATTAAATAGAATCTGTTCTTTATTGTATTCTTCACGAGAATGATGATATAAGTAACGACCAACAGCTTCTTCTTGATACGAACGAAGAGGATATCTTAAGTTTTTAGTAATATAGCCAGGAATATTTTCACGGAAATTTTGGAAGTAATTTTCTACAGCAAAATCATATGTTTCATACAAAAATTTAAATTTCATTTCTACTCACCTCCATAAAATTCATGATTTAGTTTCTTATCATCATCTGAAATTCCATAGCTAACATCGTCTATATCAGAGTAATTTACATACAAATTATTATTATCCACGATTTCTAATAGAGTTTGTTTTTGTTCAGCTAAACTTAGTTGCTTGAATTCACTCTCTTTTAATTTTTTCGGATCAATACGGTACGATAAGAATGAAGATTGTTTTGCAAAATTTAGTAATTCAACTATCTCTTCAGCAGTCGTTGCTTTCTGTACTTGATTCTTAAATTCCTGAGCATCATTTTTTAACTCACAATAGACAAAAGAACCTCCACCTTGACAATCGACGTCCTTAGAAATACCACCTTGTTCTCCAGCAATAACTTTCTTTAATCTCTCTACAGCAACTGTTTCAATGTAATCCATTTGTTCAATACCAATATATTGACGGTTCATTTTATGGGCAACTGCTGCAGTAGTCCCTGACCCCATAAAGAAATCTAGAACAATATCTCCCTCAGAAGTCACCGCTCTAACAAAGAAGGCTAATAAAGACTCTGGTTTTGAATACGAAAAATGGAGATTTAAACTCTGCAAATGTGAATTAGCATCTTCATTCGTACCAACACCAAATATTTTTGCTAAATAACGTTCGTCAATAAACTTTTCAGGAGCCACGTTTCCAACTTCTGCCTTTTGATATCTAATGGAAAATTTATCTGTCTTTATAACAAAATAACTCCCCTTTGATACTTCGTTATCTAAATAATCTTGTCCCCATTTAAATCTACCTGTTAGACGAATAGTATTTTTATTTTTCCCATTTTCAATTATTAAATCATCTTCAAGCACTACGGAAGGCTTTTCCCCAGATGAATAACATCCATCTGGAATGTTAAACTGAATAGTCCCTGATTTAAACTCTAGGGTTCCAATTGAATTCGCTTTGTTTATAAGTGGAGCATCACCGTTTTCTGCATCCTTTCCAATCCAGCGAACGCTAGAATCTTTATTTTTTTCATATGCATGAATATACTCAATTCCACTACGGCTTTTATTTCCTAGTGAGTCTGCATTGTCTGTATTTCTCCAAATAAAAGTCTCAACAAAGTTATTTTTAGTTAGAACTTCATCCATTAAAACTCTCAAATAAGCTTGCCCATCCTCTGCTATGGAAACTAATAAAACACCTCCATCAGCCAACAACTCCTTGGCTATTTCTAATCTATTCTTCATAAAAGTCAACCAAGTTGATAGTTTAAAATTAGAGTTATATGAAAAAGTATCGGCATCTTTCATCCCATCAAAATAGTACGGTGGATCAATATAAATTAATTTTACCTTTCCTGCAAAACGTTTCTTCAAGCTATGGAGAGCAATCAAATTATTTCCTTTAATAATAAGGTTTTCATCATGTTTTAAATTAGTTACTTTATGTTCACCATCTATATCGTATCGTTTAAAATTTGTTAACACTTTATCATCTAACAAACGGGTAATTTCAGTAGGCGCTAGCGTTTCGTTAAAAAATACTTCTTGCCGTTTTGAATCTTCTTTGGTTTGCCCCCCTTCAAGAACGCAATCTTTATATGGAAAACTCAAAACAACATGGTTATTTTCGGATAAGAACTGGTTATTTTCTGTGGTTAGGCCAATTTTCGTTTTATACGCCGTAAAACTATCCGGTAAAAACTCCTTATTATTCAAGAATTGAAGGAAGACATCTTTTTTGAAAACAAAAACTCCATCTTCTATCTTAGAAAAGAAGTGATTCTTCACCTTTTCATCGGACATTAACAAACCCAATAATTTCGTATTATATTTTCTTGCTAATTCAGATACTTTATTCTTATTTAATTGCCCTTCAATTACAAACTCCTCATTACCTAAAAGTAATTTTTCTAACTTCGCTTTCATCGTAGTTCCTCTTTCTTATTCCGAATAAAATTCTTTGTTTAATTTTTTCTCATTTTCTGAAATTCTATAAGTAACATCATCAATATCAGACAAATTCACATATAAATTATTATTGTCAACAATTTCCAACAAAATTTGTTTTTGATTGGCTAAGCTAAGCTGCTTGAATTCTGTTTCTTTTAATTTCTTTGGATCAACTCGATAAGATAAGAATGAAGATTGTTTTGCAAATTTCAACAATTCAGTTAATCCTTCCGTTGAAGTTGCCTCTCGAATTTTAGATTTAAATTCTTGAGCATCATTTTTCAACTCAAAATAAACGAAAGAACCTCCACCTTGCCAGTTAACATCTTTTGAGATTCCACCTTGTTCTCCAGCAATAACTTTCTTTAATCTTTCTACAGCAACTGTTTCAATGTAATCCATTTGTTCAATACCAATGTACTGACGATTCATTTTATGAGCTACAGCTTGAGTTGTTGCGCTCCCCATGAAGAAGTCTAGAACAAGATCCCCTTCGTCACTTCCTAATTGAATGATTCGTTGAATGAGTTTTTCAGGTTTTGGAGTTCCAAAAACTGCTTGCCCGTCAAAAAGATTTTTTATTTCTTTCTTAGCATCTTGATTATGTCCAACTTCTTTATATGTCCATAAAGTTTGTGCGACAACCCCATCTTTCACTTCTGATAAAAACCGTTTAATACGAGGAACATTGTTACCATCCTCACCAAACCAGATACGATTATCTTTTATAAATTCATCAAGTCTTTCTCTATTTAATCTCCAACTATATCCTTCAGGTGGATATACACTACGTCCGCTCGGAGTAATAATCTCATATATATTACTTTCAACGGCTGGACCAACCGATAAATCAGAGGATCCCCACGGTCCCCTAGGATCATTATCAGGGTTTTTGTATCGGCTATTTGCTGCTTCATCTCTTTGCAATTTATTCAATTCTTTTTCGCTGGAATTATTCTTTGCATAAACTAATATTGCATCATGACTTCTAGAAAAAGTTTTTTTCAAGTTAACAGGCGCATATGCACGTTGCCAGATAACTTCATTTAAAAAGTTCTCTCTTCCAAAAATACCATCTGCAAGAACTTTCAAATAGTGACTTTCTGAATCGTCGATAGAAATCCAAATTGTACCATCATCCGACAGTAATTCCCAAGCAACCTCTAATCGATTTTTCATGAAAGTTAACCAAGAAGAATGATTAAAATGGTCATTATAGTTAAAACTATCTTTCCCCGTATTATATGGTGGATCAATATAAATTAGCTTCACTTTTCCAGCAAATCGTTTCTTCAAACTATGGAGTGCAATCAAGTTATTTCCTTTGATAATAAAATTATCTTCCTTATTTAACTCCGATACTTCATGCACTCCATCCTTATTGTATCGTTTAAAATTTGTTAAAACTTTATTATCTAGTAAGCGGGTAATTTCAGTAGGAGCTAGTGTCTCGTTAAAAAATACTTCTTGTCGTTTTGAATCTTCTTTAGTTTGCCCCCCTTCAAGAACGCAGTCTTTATAAGGAAAATTTAAAACAACATTATTATTTTCAGATAGATATTGACCAGTTTCTGTTGCTAAACCAATTTTTGACTTATAAGCTGTAAAACTATCTGGTAGAAATTCTTTATTATTCAAAAATTGAAGGAAAACATCCTTTTTGAAAACTAGAACTCCATCTAGAATGCTAGAGAAGAAATGATTTTTCACTTCTTCATCTGACATTAATAATTCCAGTAATTTCGCATCATATTTTCTTGCTAATTCTGCTAATTTATTTTTATTCAGTTGTCCTTCAACCAAAAAATCTGGGTGTTGTAGCAACTTCTCAAGTTTTTGCTTCATATTTTTCCCGCCTTTTCTTTTTGCTTTCAATTCAACATTTTTAAGCAATACAGTTAGTTAAATTGTACCTAATAATCCCCTGGTGTTCAACATTCTTCTCGAATATATTTAAATTCTTTTCACATTTAAAAATCTAGTCCCCGGTGTATTTTTCAAGATAATTCAAATTTTCTAAATGTAACATATATGCTACTGTAGCATATATGTTACATTTTGCTTTTTTGTATCACTTTTTTGCGCTTATAAAACGCTATTCAAATAGTAAATATAGGCGTTCGAAAATATATAATATTAGTTGCAAAATAAGAGTTTCCTCTCTGTTTATTGTTACTGATTGCGCTCAAATTTCGTAAAACCAATTATTTCACCCAATCTCAGCACAAAACACCTCTCTTAGCACTACTTTTTTGATACATCATCTTTTATATAGACATGTCCCATTTTTATATTCCAAAAGTCCATCAATAGGGGTTATTCCTAGTTTATACAGAAAACTTATTTTCAATTTTTTGACTTATTTTTCGGCGAATCTATTAATACAATCGGATGTTTAGCCCTTTTAAAGCACAAAAAAACCTGCGAAAATCGCAGGCTTTAAAATACTATTTAACTATGCTCTAACAATCGATGAATATGGAGTACCAAGTACATTTCCTCTTGATTCGTCATTTCAGAGTCAAACTGAGTCAAAATATATTTATTGATTTTTTGTACACATTCACTTTCGGGTTTACACGTCGACATGATGTGTTCGTACATGAAAGGATTCTTCTCGTTTGGCAAGAGTTTTCCTTCTAGTAATCTTTGCGCGAACAATTGTAAGTGGCTCACCGCACGAATGTATTGAATGCTTTCTTTGTCAAAAGAAATTTTAAAATGATATTGGATAATACTTAATGAATCGTTGACGATTTTATTAATCTTATCCGTTTGATAGTCATATCTTTTTTCTTTTTGAGCATTCACAAAATGCAATGCAATCGTCGCAGCTTCATCACTAGGCAACTCCACGCCAAACTCATCACGAATCTTCTCAAGCGCTAATTTCCCTAACTCCCATTCTTTCGGATGGAATTTTTGGAATTCAATCTGCATTCTTTAAACAAAAAATTAATCGTTTGCTTAGCTCTACTATATAAAGTTGCAACTGTATAGCAAAAGAGCCATCCTTATCTTAGAACAGCTCCTTATATATAATTCCGGATAATCAATTCTTGAACTGTCTTCTCGGTGGAAGCTCTAGTCGTATACATCCTGTTAGCCTGAATTTCAATTATATTCACGGATTCTAAAGGTTCATAAAGTTCTCGAATAGCTCCAACATCAGAGTTTGAGAGCATTACTTTTACACCCTTATTTGTTAACTCAACAAATAACTCTCTCAACCGATACTGCTCATTCGTTCCAAACCCTTCATGCGTATATGAAGTAAACGCACTGGTTGCAGATATCGGTGCATAAGGCGGATCAAAATAAACAAAATCCCCTTTTTTTGCATCTTTGACCGCCCATTCAAAATCCCCATTTAATATTGTTATATCATTAGAATTTAAATATTCACTTATTGCAAATATCAGTTTTTCGTCTACAATTTTTGGGTTTTTATACTTTCCATAAGGTACATTAAATTGATTCTTAGAGTTTACTCGATAGAGGCCATTAAAATTTACTCTCAACATGTACATTATTCTTGCGGCTCTCTCTGTAGTAGTCATTTGTTCAATACAATCACTTCTGTCAGCTTCCCTGATCTCAAGATAATGCTTTTTCCCCAGTTCTTGGTTCTTCTTCTCATGTTCACGTAAAAGAGATACTAACTTTTTGGGGTTCAACCTAATTTCATTATACGCATGAATCAACTCTGTATTAAAGTCATTAATTACAGCCTTTTCAGGTTTTAAGTCAAAGAAAAGGGCTCCTCCCCCGATAAAGGGCTCATAATAAGTATCATATTCTTTCGGCATTAAATCTTTCAAAATCGGCAAAAGCTGACGTTTACCACCTGTCCATTTTGTAAAAGGCTTCAACCTTGCTAATGTTTCAGGCATTAATAATCACGTCCTTTTTTCTACCTTTGTATCTATACAGTATATCATTTTGACGTGACTATTTCGAGCTATAAATTCAGTCTTGGTTATTAGTTATTGGAAATTTAAATTGTCTCTCATACATTTGCTTTCCAAAATCATATACAGAATTAAATATATATTCTTCTGTCAAAATATCTAAAAGCTTAACACTTCCCAATTTTGAAATAAATTTTGCGATTTCTGGATAATAATCTTTTATAGATTCAATTTTAATAGTAAAGTCTTGAATTAGTTTTTTCTCAGCACGTAAAGCACCTCTTACGATTTTTGCATTATTAGAATAAGATCTCCATGTAAATTCTCTGTATCTTCTAATATTTTCAGAAGCAAATCTTGTTAAATGATATTTATCATTCTCATTTTTTGAATCTACAGTTAATTTCACTCTAAAAAATGCTCTCGAAAAAACTCCAAACATAAGTCCTCGCCTTTGACCTTGCATAAAAAGCCAGTGATCAGCTATAACATTTTTCCCAGAATCTATTGGCATAGCTTGAATAGCTACTGGATAGAATAATTCCAAAATTACCCATGCCCAAAACCGTTCATCTCCAATAACCCTTTCTGGTAAATCTTTTAATCCATTATATAAGATAACAGCATTTTCAAAATCTACATTAGAATAATTACCATTCTCATCCATTTTTAACTCAAATTTTGGTATTGAATAATCTTTTTCTATAAAATAATTTTCAGGAAGTTCTTTAAGGATACTAGAACTATCCGCAGGATTGTTTCTTGCTAAATCTGTAAAATAATCTAAATTCCCTTTAATCGTTTCAATCGCTTCATCGCTTAGAAATTTAACAGTGATGTTAGTCATATTCGTAATCCTCCTGCGTTTCTTCTATATCATACATCATTTTTGAATATTCTATTACACTCTTAGAAACCGCTTCTCCCATTACCATCTGCGCGAGTTCGTAACTATTAATACTCAAAAATTCATCTTTGTCTAATTCTTTTTCAAATAAGAGCTTATATCGGTTAAGAATAGATTTAACCCATAACTTTTCACTACATAATTCTTCTAGATCTTTATCATCTTCTAACCTATCTTTTATGTCTTGTAGACAAAACGCTAATGTCGGTATCACTAACGTTGAAAAGACAAAGTTGTTATGGCGTTTGTCGGATTTCAATACTGCATACGCGTCGTAAGTATCAGGATTAGCATGGATAATAATTTTTCTCTCTCCACTTTCATATCTAACAATATTATCTGTATCAATCTTTTTAATAATTGAAAATATAGAAGAAAGTTTATTATCTTTGCCTTCAAAAAAATTAACCTTGAATCTTCCCCCAGTATCTGCTGCTAAAACATTATTTTCTTTAATGTTAAAAGAATAACCTTCATAATCAGAATGGAAATCTTCACTATAGTAATCTAATATATCTTTAGTTGCATATAAGTATGCTGAAATAGTTACATCTCCGGACAGCTTTTCTGTTTGAATGCATTTTGTAATTGGTTGTGTTGTAATCTCAAAAACCTCTTTATAAACTGTTTTTGAACATTCTATCTCACAAACTGCATTTACAAGTCCTTTTTCATATAATGAAAACAGTTCTTTATTATCAAGATAAAAGTGAATGTCTTTTATACATACCTCAGTTTTTTCAACTATATCGTTTTGCTCAAGAAGGTTGTACTTCAAAGAAAAAGAACTCGTTTTAAAATCTTTTTCTCCTTCTCTCTCCATAAGCAATGGATACGGAAAACTTTTATTACCTATAAGCATAAATAATCACCTCGCTTGAAAACATATAATTTGTCAAAGTGGTATATTGAATTCTATATTTTTTCCCCTTCTCAAAACTCATTTTAATCTTTCCATCGATCACATCCAATTTCTCTCCCCCGCAATATGCGCTAGTGATTTCTAGTGGAAATGTATCCCTTCCATCACCACACATTTTAATTTCAATTTCAGCATCTTTTTCATCTGTTACAGAATTCAACACTAAATCGTATCTACCTTTAAATTCATCTACTAGTATATTTTTGGTTTGAACTCCACCTATACGTGTTCTTTTCAACAATGGTTCACTACCACCGATATATCCATGCGTACCTTCATCAGTATGAGGAGCATATGAATTAGGATGCGGCATTTTACCAATCTTACCATTTAATTTTTTAGCATCCTCTCCATCTTGGGTTAGTTCCCCTGAGCTATGTGTGAAAGCCTTCTGTTCTTTACTATTATTTTTTTCTTTTTTAGAAGTTGCTATTTTCTTCTTGCTTAAGCTTGTAATTTCTACGAACTCTCTTTTTACAACAGCTGACACACCTTCGATATCACCTTCATCTATTGAAGGAAGAAAGTCTCCCGCACCAATAACATCCGTAGATTCGGTTTCTTCTTTAAATAATTCATGAATAACATAATTTTTTATACCTTCATTCATTCTTTTAATTGCGTTTCTCGCAATTCTTTTCGAATCAGGATCATCTTTTAACCTATTTAGTTCCCAATCTTTATGCTCCGGATTTTCAATGTTTCTCAAAATCGTATTTAATGGTGTCTGGTCAATTATACACATTGCTGAAAAGGGTAATCTTGCAAACCTTTCTCCTGATTTAATCTTCATATATGGATACCTAACATATATACATTTTTGTAAAGCAATATTTATATCATCCATATCATACCTTTTAACCAATAACCTAATTTTCCCAAGATCATCTAAATCAATTTCAGTAGAGATAACTCCTTCACCTCGGTTTAGTAATGTATATTGAGCAAAAATTTCTTTAAATAATTTATTGCCAGCTACATCCTTTAGTTCTTTCTTATCAATTAAAGAATGTATAGTTTTTGCAGACAATTCGATCCCATTAACTTCTGCAATTAACTTTTCTTCAAAAAATGCGACCATAAAACTTTCTAATAACATAGAAATTATTGACCATTCCCAATTATCCTCGTCGTTAAACCCAATGATATAGATGTCTGTCCCGAACTCATCGTCTTCGCGTCGAAAATTAGGATCAAGATTTAAATGTTCTAATATCGGAGCTTTCTTTTTAGTTCTAGAAAAATATGCAATCCCTTGGGTTTTTAAACCATCTTCTCCTTCTATCGGAGCAGAGCGAAGCTTGGAAACTCCCATATAACCGACCTCTCTTGCTTCATTAAACGTAGAATAAAAGACGGTATTTAGTCCACTATTTACAAAAGATGCAAATTTTCCAATACCTTTTGACCCTCCCGAGCCAGACTCTTTATGGGAAACTCCAGAACCCTTTGTCAACAAATAAAACGACTTCTCAGGGTCATTATCTTTAACCCCCTCTAGTCCAGTTGTATTAAAGTCACTAATCCTTAGACAGTTTATTTCTTCCCTCTTAGAATGTTCTAGCATCCTTTTCAGAGGTTCTGCTTCTTTTGGTAAATCTTTTTTATAATTATAGCAATCTTCTATTAGTTTACTTAATTGATCAATCCCTGGAATATTTTCTCTCTTAACTTTAAACATACTGTATGTAATTTTTGTTGTCTGATCTAGTCTGTTAGCATCAATCGCATTTTGTCCCGTTTCTCGAGCTAAAGATGAAATAGGATCTCTTTTAAATGTTTCTAAATCACCACTATCTAAGCCAACTTCAGCACCATAATCATTACTTGGCGTTCTCCAGCATTTTTCCTCATCCATAAATAATTTCTCCCTTTTATTATAATTTGAATTTCTTTCTTGGCTCTTGAATTTCTACAAATCTCTTCTTTTGTAAGTTAACTTCTTCCACAATTGCATCAAAAATAGCATTTACTTGTGCCGAATTATAAGAATAGTTCGATGTATTAGATAAATTCCCTAATAGACGTAACATAGAAATAATCTTGTTTGTTCTATTTTCAGCCAATCGAATAAAATTTTCTTCTTTTCTAGTACTCATAACTAAAACCTCCTTCTATGCAACGAATATAGCATATATTTTTTCAAATGTAAATACATATACACTATATTTTTTATATTTACTATAAAAAGCTAGATTATTTATTTTTTTGTTTTTTAAGTTATATTTTGTCGATTTATAAACGTTTCTTCGTTTTAATATACACAAAAAACCAGGGCCCTTACCCTGGTTTTTCATATCCATTTATTCTGCTTTACTTCATCCCATTAAAAATCTCATCCGCAATCTCAAACCCAATTTGTGCTTGCTGCTCGGGCGTCAAGGCGTGGCCTGTGTCCTCCAATGTGGTGAGGCGTGCGTCTTTTAGGCGCTTCATTGCTTTTTGCGAGGCGGTCAGTGGCACGATATTGTCGTCTTTGCCGTGATAAATATGCACAGGCATCGTAAGCTCGTCTAGGTTCGCGTAAGGATCCATGTCGTAGATGTCCGTGATGTATTTCTTCCCGATTTTCGTGCCGAGTAAGTTAAAGGTCTCGGGTACTTCGTCAAGTTTCGGGAAGCTACTTCGGATATCGTCCGGCAGTGAAAATGCTGGATAGAACAAGAAGAGGCCTGCGATATTGGTCAGTTCTTCTGCCGTCAGTGCCGTGACGAGTCCGCCCTGGCTACTTCCCATCAGATAAATTTTCTGCGGATCGACATATTCCATGCCGCTTGCGATGCGAATCGCGTCCTTCAAATTTTGCACTTCGGTTAGAACAGACATCTCAGTCGTCAACCCTTCACTCATCGGAGCTGCGGATGACGAGCCTCCTGCAAATTCGAAGCTGAAGACCGCAATGCCAGCCTTGGCCAATGCCTTCTGCACTTCTTCCTCGTGTTCGACGTTCGCGCCAAGTCCGTGGCTAAAAATCACGAGTGGCACCCGTCCGCTCGCGTCTGGAACAAAGGCACGGGCGTAGATATCCTTGCCATTACTATCAAAATCATATTCTTTTACGGTATACGTGCCGTCTGTCTTCACTTCGACATGCGGTGCTTGTGTCGTTTGCGGCGTCTGCTCACTTGTCGCCTGGTTCGTTGTCGTCGTCCCACACGCTGCTAAGAGGAGCGCCACGCTGATTCCCATTAATACTTTTTTCATTCATGTCCTACTTTCATTCTTGGTTGGGTCTTTGCCTTTTTAAGTAGTCTACCCGCTAAATGTTGGAACCTCAACTTTTTTGCATAAAAAAAGACTGCAAGACGTGCCTGCAGTCCGTTCATGTTACACTAAAAATTCTAATAATTCCGCGTAGCTTCTCACTTCCACGGTTGGCTTAATGGCGGTTCTGTTTTCTTTTGCCGCGAGATTCATCCAGATCGTGTCGATACCGGCGTTGATGCCACCTTGGATATCGGCTGTCAGCGAGTCGCCGATGATGACGGCTTTGTCCTTGTCGTAGTTTGGAATCGCACTCCCTACACGTTCGAAGAAGGCTGCGCTTGGTTTTTGCGCCCCGACTTCTTCCGAGATAAAGACTTTCTTGAAGTATTTGGCAATCGGTGAGTTCGAAAGGCGGCCTTTTTGAATCGTCGTAATGCCGTTTGTGGCAGCGTATAAATCGTATCCAGCGTTCTGTAGTGCTTGAAGCAACTCTTCCGCTCCCTCGTACGTTTGCCCTTGCGTCCCGAGGATCGCTTCGTACTCTGCGGCGAGTTCCTTTCCGTCTTTTTCAAAACCGAAGTGGTCAAATAACTTAGCAAAGCGCGTTTCGACGAGTTCCTCACGCGTGATTTCTTCCTTTTCCAACGAACGCCACATGGCACGATTCATCGGAACGTAGACGTCGATATACCCTTCAACATCCTCCACGCCCTGCTTCTCCAAGAGCTTCGTGAGCGCGTAATTCTCGGCCGAATGGAAGTCCCAGAGCGTTGAATCCAGGTCGAATAATAGTGTTTTATAAATCATGTTCCTAACCTCTTTACATTCTTACCTTATTTTTTGTTCAAATTGATATTCCGTTTGCAATGATTTTAGAAAGCCTTCTAGCCCTTTTACAAGGGTGCGATTTGTCTCGAGTGGTTTCTTTTTCCCGATAGTAATCTCTTCCTTTGCTCGTTCCACTAAAGCATTGAATTCCTTCTTGAAGGAATAACGTCTCCAGAAAAAGACAACTCCTAGAACGATAAAAGGAACACTCCACGTCCAGAAATAGTGGCTCGTGACGGTCACCACGAATTCGAACGTTTCCCAAACGCCAACCTCAAAAATAGTTGCAAATGCACCCCCTATAATCGAAAAAGCGTGCGCATTTTGTAAATAGACACCTGCGAAACAAAGCGCGAATAGTGGCAATAGTAACCGCGATAACTGATGTTCTTTCGGTAAAGGTGCTGCATCTCCTCTTTCTGAAGTCACCTTTTCCAATAATTCTCGGAGTCGGTTGGCTGTTTCTTGTGTGACTTTCTTCTTCATTCTTACCCCTTCTGTTTTCCAACCCCTATATGTTAACAGTTGCTGGCCCCATTATAACCCGTACGTTTTGTATTTTTTAACAAGCAATTTCGCACGTCTCACGAGGTCGTTCTCGTTTCCGCTAAGTGCCTCCAGTGCTTCCTCGCAAACCGGCAAGAGTGCGCGGATGTCTTTTTGGATGAAGAGCTGGTTGCGTGCGTCTAATGCCTTTAAAAAGAACATCCCGAACATCCAGATGATGACAAGTGGGAAGAACACGAGCATTTCTTCGTTCGTGAGGGTAATCATGAAGTTCTCTGATTTCCCACCGTTGACATAGAAAATAAACGCCACGAGTCCAATCGTCAGCAGCACGAGGATGCCCACGAGGACATAAAAATACTTCATGAGGTGCTGCACTCCCGGACTTTCATACGGCAGCTCGATGTCAAGACCGCTCTCCCCGACAAGGCGCTCGGTTAATGCGCGAAACTCTTGTGCTTCATTTTTTCTGTATCGAATTCTTTGTAAATCCATGATTTTCTCTCCCTAATGATAGATATGCGTTTAGAGGCCGTAGCGTCTGTATTTCTTCACTAATGTTTCCGCACGCTTGATGTCTACGGCTAAGTCTTTCCGATTTTGCTCATGTAAAACAATCGTTGCTTCGTCTACGATATCCAACAACTCTTCCATTTCCGCCCAACGTTTATCTTGTTCACGACGGTATAAAATGGCTGCAAAAAGGACACCCACCAGCCAAAAGATGAGCCCCACCAAACATGCGAAAAACATAATACCAAGGATGAGAAGCGGATCGTCAGTATTTCCTCCACTAACAAACAACAAATACCCCAATCCACCAAGCATCAAAGCCGAGAAAAGTCCTAATATCCAGATGAGTACTTTCAACAATGGAGAACGTTCCGTCACAAGGGGAAATTCTGCTTCACTCCCACTTTCGTCCACTAAGCGTTCTGCGACTGCTCGAAAGTCTTGTACCTCTTTTTCTTTTAATACTATTCTTCTGGGTGCTACATAAATATACATATCCTTCACTCCTTAAAAACGGTAATTTCGTTGTAAGTCCTCTACGTAGTTTTCTAAATTGATGACTTCTTGTGAAACAACGCCATTGCCTGCTTCATATTGACGCGCGATTTCGTCTTTCGCGTGTTCGAGTAAGAAGAGTGTTTCTTTTACAAGGGAACGACGCGCCAGCCAGAGAATGAGTATGAAAATGGCAATCAACGCCACCCACAAAATCGGCATCCACCAGTACGGTAACATTCGGTCCATGACTGGTGAGGATTTTCTTGAAAAGAGCATATAGATTGAGCCAAGGA
>ERZ772999.691-NODE-691-length-20698-cov-13.936443_pt1 | contig 20698 bp, 15 predicted proteins | sample MGYA00511467_ERZ772999 | MGnify/ENA primary metagenome ERZ772999 (study PRJEB29015, sample SAMEA2738064) | human oral metagenome | biome: human oral; feature: human-associated habitat; material: saliva | place: China | collected 2218 ... | reverse complement strand
TGCTCATGTAGTGAGGGCTCCAATTGGATTTCTAATAGGTCGACGCTGCCGGTTCACCGCTCAACACCTCCGGGTGGAGGCGCCGACCGGCTCACTTTTTCCCCCCGGCGCGCACGGTATAGAGCCGTTAACGCCTTTGAATGAGGTGAGGAAACGTCGAGCTGACGGATACTTACAATGTGTACCACCCGCCGGAAGCAGATGCTCTAAGCAGGGTGTGCGAGCGGTCTGCGCCCGTTTTCTCCCCGTTTTTTAAGGAGAAAAAGAGCATAGAAAACCCGTACGTTGGTACACGCGATTAATAGTGTACGGGAATCCCGGGCGTGTCGTCAATGGTTACGCGCCCGGGATTCCCGTACTTATTTGCGGTTTTGTTTGCTTGTGAAGTTGAGGGACGGCGTTCGTCCTCGTTTCTACAGGGGCACCTGCCCTCGCTTCGCTTCGGGCACCCTGATGTCACGTTCGGACGACACCGCCCCTCCGTGTAAGGCACCAAGCCTACCTGGAGTGCGGGGTAGCTATACCCTCCGGAAGCGACAACAGGGTACCCTCTCGGGTGCTCTCCGCAGCGAAGCAAGGAGAGGGCGGAGCGCCCGAGAGGGTGGGTTCCCCTGCGGGAGTGAAGGAAGGGTATAGCGTACCCACCCACTACCTGTAGGAACGAGGACGAATACCGCTTTCCGTGCGAAGCAAAGCTGAGCACCGCCTTTCCGCGCGGAAGTCAATACAAGGTAGTGAGCCTAGTGGCCCGCCTCCTGCCAGGACTTGCCCCAGCCGACCTGCACATCCAGAGGAACACGCAGGCTGGCGGCACCGCTCATCTCCTCGACGAGTACGCGTTCGGCGGCTTCACGCTCACCGGCGGCGACTTCGAGGATGATTTCGTCGTGTACCTGCAGCAGCATTCGGGTCTTCAGGCCCTCTTCGCGCAGGCGGCGGTGAATGTTGATCATGGCGATCTTGATGATGTCCGCGGCAGTGCCCTGAATCGGGGCGTTGAGAGCGGCTCGTTCGGCGGCTTCACGGCGTAAACGGTTGGGCGAGTCCAGGTCGGGCAGCACGCGGCGGCGGCCGAAAATGGTTTCGGTGTAGCCGTCCTGGTGTGCCTGCTTGAGCACGCCGCGCAGGAATCGTCCCACGCGTCCGAAGCGTTTGAAGTAGTTGGTGCGCAGTTCGCCTGCTTCGTCGGAGCTGATGTTCAGCTGCTTGGCGAGGCCGAATCGGGACAGGCCGTATGCCAGGCCGTAGGACATTGCCTTGACTTTGGAGCGCTGCTCGGGGGTGACTTCTTCGGGGGCAACGCCGAAGACTTCGGAGCCGACGTAACGGTGCAGGTCCTCCCCCGCTTCGTAGGCTGCGATGAGCTTCTCGTCGGCGGCGAGGTGCACCATGATGCGCATTTCGATCTGCGAGTAGTCGGCGGTGAGCAGACCCTCGTACTCCACACCGTCGACGGGTGCGGGCGCGACGATGAATGCGCCACGGATGCGGCGGCCTTCTTCGGTGCGGATCGGGATGTTCTGCAGGTTCGGCGCAGTCGAGGAGAGGCGGCCGGTGGAGGCGGCGCCCTGCTGGAAGGTGGTGTGCACGCGTCCGTCGTCGGCGGCTGCTTTCTGCAGGCCTTCGACGGTCTGTACGAGTTTGATGTTGTCGCGGTAGGCGGCGAGCGCACCGAGGAATGCGGCGCCGTCGGACTCCGGGGAGATTTTGGTGAGCAGTTCGGTGACGGATTCGGCGTCGGTGGAGTAGCCGGACTTGATTTTGCGGGTGTGTGGCAGGGCGAGCTTGTCGAAAAGCACGGTCTGCAGCTGTTTGACGGAGGCGAGGTTGAGGGGTTCTTCACCGTCGTCGGTTTGGACGGTGTCGCCGATGATGGTGCGTGCGGCGTCCTGCGCCTGGTTAGCGCGTGCGGAGAAGGTGTCGTGCAGTTCGGTCAGGAGAGCGTCGGAGACCGCGATGCCTGCCTGTTCCATGTCTGCGAGGACGTAGAGTAGCGGCAGTTCGATTTCTTCGTAGACCTTCAGCTGGCCGTGCTCTTCCATTTCGTAGTGCAGCAGGCGTGCGAGTTCGTGGATGATGCGGCTAATTTGCGTGAAGTAGCTCAGGTTGTCGACGGGTTCGGCTTCGCCGGGCAGGCTGAAGAGGGAGGGTTCTGCCTCGTCTTCTTCGGGTTGGAAGACGAGCTGCGCGTAGGGGTCCCTGGGGATCCAGAGGTAGCGTTCGGCGAGGTCTTCCATGCGTTCAGAGAAGAGTTTGCGGGTTGCGGTGGGGATGAAGCCGCACATGTAGGAGGACAGGGCGGGGTCTTCGACGGCGCCGGCGAGTTCGTAGCCGTAGGCGCGCAGGAGTTTGCGCTGCACCTTGAGGTCCATGACGATTTTGCGGGCTGCTTCGTCGGAGAGCCAGGCGGCGAGGGCGGCGTCGAGTTCCGGGTCGATGGTGCGGGTATCGATCCAGAGGCTGGTGCTTTTGCTGGTGAGGAGCACGCCGAGCAGTTCGGGGTTTTCTTCGGCGGCGCGGATCTTGGTTTTGGTGACCTTGACGGCGGGTGCGTCGCCGATGGCGGGGCGCGCTACGGGCAGGTTGGTGACCGGGTAGAGGGTCACGGCACCTTCGAGGCGTTCGGGTACGGCGATGGGCGCGCCCTGTTCGTCGTTGCCGTAGTTTTCTTCGGCTGCGGCGGCACAGAAGGCGCGGAATGCTGCTGCGTCTGCGTTTTTGGTGGGTGCGCTGGTATTGATGGGTGCGTAGACGGGGCCGGTGGGTGCCTTCTTGGTGGCCCCCTTCTCCCCTGCTTCTGCGGTGGAGCTTGCAGAGCCTGCGGTTCCGGCGGCGCGTACGATGGGGCCGAGGGTGTCGGCGGCCCGCTTTCGGATGGTGCGGAACTCTACTTCGTCGAAGAAGGTGTTGAGTGCATCCAGGTCGGGGGTGAATGCGGTGTCTTCGAGAGTGACGTTCAGGTCGAGGTCGTTGACGAGCTGGTTGAGGCGGCGGTTGCGCACGACGTTGCCGATGTTTTCGCGTAGCGCTTCGCCCTTCTTGCCGCTGATCTTGTCGCTGTTTTCGATGACGGCGTCGAGGGAGCCGTATTCACCGAGCCATTTGGCGGCGAAGCCGGGGCCCACGCCGGGTACGCCGGGCAGGTTGTCCGCCTGTTCGCCAGTGAGGGCGGCTAGGTCGGGGTACATGTGCGGGGGTACTTTGGTTTTCTTTTCGACGGCGGCGGGGTCCATGCGTTGAATACCCTTGGAGGGGCCGGTGGTGACCGGGTAGAGCAGGGTAACGTCGTCGGTGACGAGTTGGAAGATGTCGCGGTCGCCAGAGAGGATGAGGACCTTGTAGCCTGCTTCGGTGCCGCGGCGGGTGAGGGTTGCGACGATGTCGTCGGCTTCGTAGTTTTCGTAGGTGAGCGCGGGGATGTTGAGCGCGCCAAGCATCTTTTTGATGAGGTCAATCTGGCCGTTGAAGGCTTCGGGGATGGCGTTGCGGCCGCCCTTATATTCGCCGTATTCCGCGGTGCGGAAGGTGCCTCCGGGCAGGTCGAAGGCTACGGCAATGTGGCTGGGCTGGTTGTCTTTGATGATGCTCAGCAGGGTGGAAAGGAAGGCGTGGACGGCTTCGGTGTGCTGGCCGTCGCTGCGCACAAAGATGTGCTGCCCGGTCTTTTCGGCCATGGTGTAGATGCCGAAGAAGGAGCGTAGGGCGAGGGAGTGTCCGTCAATGAGCAGGATGGTTTTGTTCTCTGTAGTCACTCCTCTAGTGTATCGAGTCTGAGTTTTCTTGGTGGTTGGCTTCGTGACTGCTGGTTTTGTGGTGGCTGCGGGTTAGCCCTGTGGGGAGGCGCTCGCGCTGTGTTAGGTATTGGCGCCGTGTTGGGTGCCAGTGCTGTGCCATATAGCGGAATAACGGGGTGTTTGGAAAGAGTTTTACCTCATATTTAGGTGCCGGTGGGGTGCGTTTGGTGAGTTTTCCCTCAAAAATTGTGCCCCAAGTCACTATGTGAGGTGGATAATAATACGGTTTCCAGATAATATATAACCTTATTATCGCCTCCAGCGTAGGAACCCCCACACCCCGTGTATTCATAGGCAGAACTCTACCCAGAATTCACCGGCAGGATTCACCGGACCGTGAGGGCTCATCCCGCGCTTAACACACTTAACACACACCGACCCCTCATTTAGGAAACTATGAAGGCACTCAAAAAACTACCCCTTCTCGTATGGATTCTCATCGCGATCACATCGGGTGTACTCATCGGCTTGCTGACCCCCGGAATGATTAGCGGCATCAATGACGCAACCGGCGCATCCATCGCCACCGACCTCATTGTGCAGCTCTTCGTCTCCTTCTCCACCGTGTTCAGCGCCTTCCTGAGCTTCGCGATTCCGCTGATTATTATCGGCTTCATCGTGCCCGGCATTGGTTCCCTCGCGCAGGGTGCGGGCAAGATGCTCGGCATCACCGTGGGTCTGGCGTACATCTCCAGCATCCTTGCTGGCTTCCTGGCGCTGACCTGCGCACTGCTGCTCTACCCCATCATTCTGCAGGGCCAGCAGCTCGCCTCCTTCGATAACCCCGAGAACGCACTGTCCAAGGGTTACGTCTCCTTCGAGCTGACCCCGATTATGGGTGTGCTGAGCGCACTGATTCTCTCCTTCATCCTGGGCCTGGGTATTACCGCGCTGAAGACCCGTGCGATGCTGAACCTCTTCGAGGACTTCCAGGTCATCGTTGAGAAGATGCTCGGCTACGTGATTATCCCCCTGTTGCCGGTGCATATTGTGGGCGTATTCGCGAATATGACCCTCGCCGGTCAGGTGGCGAAGATCCTCTCCGTCTTCGGTCTTGTGTTTGTCATGGTGATTATTCTGCACTGGGTCACCCTGGCTCTGCAGTACTCGGTGGCTGGCGCTATTTCTCGCCGCAACCCCATCCAGATGATCAAGACCATGCTCCCGGCATACTTCACCGCAATCGGTACCCAGTCTTCGGCTGCGACCATCCCGGTGACCGTGCGTTCGGCGAAGAATGCTGGTATCTCCCCCCGCGTGGTGGACTTCGCGATTCCGCTGTGCGCGACCATTCATCTCTCCGGCTCCATGATCACCATTACCTCCTGCTCGGTGGCGGTGCTGTTCATGACCGGTCAGCACCCCGACTTCGGTAGTCTAATCCCCATGATTCTGGTGCTCGGCGTGATGATGGTTGCCGCTCCCGGCGTTCCCGGCGGTGGCGTGATGACCGCAATCGGTCTGCTGCAGTCCATGCTTGGTTTCGATGCCTCCATGATTGCCCTGATGATTGCCCTGTACCTGGCTCAGGACTCCTTCGGCACCGCAACCAACGTGACCGGTGACGCGACCATCGCAGCCCTGACCGAGCGTATCTCCAAGGCAAGCGGCGTGAACCCCGATAAGGAAATCCGCGACGAGGACATCGAAAAGGCAGAAGCTATTTCCGCCTAATCCTCTCCGCTTCCATAGCGTTTTTCAGCCCCGCCTCCCCCTGTAGGAGGCGGGGCTGACCCGTACCCGGAAGCACTCGCAAAAAGCTATCCCGCCCCAAGCAGCAAAAACCGAGGAGTACACTGGAAGTCATGACTGAAAACAACACACAGCACGCACCCGTCCGCGCTGCAGCACCCACCACCCTCAGCGCAGAAGAAATCAAGGCGCAGCTGACCGAAAGCGGCATCCCCGAGCACCTGCACCCCTACTTCCCCCGCGGTCTGGGCGAGCTCATCCCCGCCATGGGCATTAAGTTCCAGGAACTCACCGCAGAACGCACCGTCGCGACCATGCCCGTAGCCGGTAACACCCAGCCCATCGGCCTGCTGCACGGCGGTGCTAACGTGGTCCTTGCCGAGACCCTCGGATCGCTCTCCGCGGGTGTACACGGCGGCGAAAACCTCGTAGCAGTCGGCGTGGACATCAACGCAACCCACGTGCGCCCGGCAGTCTCCGGCGTGGTTACCGCAACCTGCACCGCCGTCAAGCTCGGACGCACCCTGTGTATCCACTCCATCGACATTGTGGATGAGCGTGGCCGCACCACCTGCACCGCACGCATCACCAACATGCTGATCCCCCGCCCCACTGCATAATCTACCGCAGCATAAAGTCCTACAACTTCAGCAAGTAGCCTAAAATCGTAGAAGCACGGGGTACACGGCACCCTGCCAACATCCCACCAGAAGGTACGACCAGAAGGAGCACTATGACCCGCGAGCGCACCCCCTATTTCAAGCGTTACCCGAAGATTGTGCGCGCCAAGCGCATTGTCCTGCCCATCGCAATCGGTGTGATGCTGGTGTGCCTGGTCGCCGCGATTAACAACCCCGGCACCTTCTGGTGGCTGGGTGTGATGCTCGGTACCGGCGGCATGCTCTGGGCTGGCTCCCCGACGGACCGCCCCATTAGCGGCCCGAACAATAACGACGACGATTTGAACCGCTACCTGCGCTAAGCCCGTCTGACGCTGCACCTCTTGCAGCGTTGGGTTGCCTGCAGTACCGGCGTAGAAACGCTCCGACTGCCCCGGCAGGGTACGAGCTTCAGAAGTTAAACGTTAACGCCCCGTCCCTCAGCTTCATTGTGAGGGATGGGGCGTTAGTGTGTCATGAAAAGGTGCTGGTCAGATTCTGACCAGTTGAAGGCGCATACGGGCGAATCCTAGTCTTCGCCGTAGCGTACGTTCGCACCTATACCGATATGTACTGTGTACGTCTCGTATTTAGGAGAGCTGCTTGATGATAGTGTCGGAAACTTCGCGCATGGACAGGCGACGGTCCATGGAGGTCTTCTGAATCCAACGGAAGGCTTCCGGCTCGGTCAGGTTCATCTTGGTGATGAGCAGCGACTTTGCGCGGTCGACCAGCTTGCGGGTCTCGAACTGGTCGCGGATGGTACCAACTTCCTTCTCGAGGGCGCGAATCTGCTCGTAGCGGCTGATTGCCACCTCGATTGCGGGAACCAGGTCGTTCGGGGAGAAAGGCTTGACGACATACGCCATAGCGCCTGCCTCAACGGCACGGTCAACGAGTTCCTTCTGGCTGAAGGCGGTCAGCAGAACGACGGGAGCAATATGCTCCTTCGCGATTTCTTCAGCCGCAGTGATGCCGTCCATAATCGGCATCTTCACATCCATGAGGACGAGGTCGGGGCGGTGCTTCTGCGCTAGCTCGACGGCGGTCTTGCCGTTATCGGTTTCTGCAACAACATCGAAACCCTGGTCCTTCAGAATTTCAACGATGTCGAGGCGAATCAGTGCTTCGTCTTCTGCTACGACGACAGTGCGGGACGGGGCCTGCTCCTCCGCCTGATTTTGAGTGGTCAGCTCTGACATTACTCTTCTCCTTTATCAAATTTGAATCACTTAAAGTCTACAGGAGGGAATAAATGTTCATCTACTTTCTCGCCTTCTCCTGGGTGTGTTATATGCGTCCTATGTGCATGTAGGAAAAGTTTTCTGACGCCATTTTGTGGCCCTCCATCAGATTTTGCATCATAATGCATATTTTTGTTTTATGTTGCTCATAACCACAAAGAAAAACCCCTCACAACATAGACATACACGGTGAAATTCACAGCCACAACACAGACCCGAAAATGACTCAGACATACACCACCACCCCTCGGGTTAGACACAACAGTAAGAAACAAAATATTTATATCGAAACCCCATCACACGCCGCAGAAAGTCGATACACTGAATAGATATTCTCCTCGACTTCTCCGGCACTCACATTTGACCATCCATACTCGATACCCGGAGGGGATTTATGTTAATCACCCGTCAAGCACGTACCCTGTACTCAGACTTCGTCGAGTACAAGGAACTCGATCGCGCCCCGCTGACTTCCATTCACCCCGGAATTCTCGTCGCCTTCGACTCCACCGCGCTTGCAAGCCTTTACAACTACCCAACCCATGTCAGCGACGACATTCTCCGCATCTACTCGCAGCTGCGCGGACACGCATTCCTCCCCCACCAGGCACTCAAAGAATTCTGGGCAGCACTCGACGGTGCCTCCCCCGTACCCGCCGCCGCAGACCGCGTCCGCTCAGCGTTAGCATCCTTCAAAGAAACCCTGCCCGAAGAACGCAACTCCACCTGGAGCGCACTGCGTTCAGTCACACACCAGCTGGACCACTCCATCGCGCAGATCATGAGAATCCTCGAACCCACTACCGACACCGGACCCATCAACGTGGCACACCGCGAAGATGACACAATCCTGCCGCTACTGAACCGCATCTTCACCGGACACGTGGGTGCCGCGCCCAGCCCCGAACGCCACGAACAGCAGTGCCGGGAAGCCCTCGCACAGGGCCACCCACTGCTCGCTAACGCCAACTTTGACGCCGACTTCGCGCTCTGGAACCAGTGCGTTGCCGAAGCAACCACCCGTGTGAAAGGCACCGACTGCATCTTCGTCACCGGTGGTGTGCGCGACACCTGGCTGCGCAACGGTCAGCAGGTACGCGCCACATCGGGCGGCGAACCCGTGCATCAACTCGCGAACCGTCAGTTGCTGCGTGAATACGCTAAGGCAACCGGAGGCGGCGTGTTCCGCATCTACACCGTTGAGGAGATCCTGCGGCTCGCCTCCAACCAGTACGGCGTGACCGTCAGCGACGCTACCTATAATGCGATTCGCGCGGAACAGCCCGTAGCTGTGTAAATTCGCCGTGCGCAGTCACCGTTAAGAATAATCCCACCACACCCACCACCATTAACCGCGAGAAGCCACATGTGTTTCAAACACATGTGGCTTCTCAGCGGCTAGCTAGTTCTCGCGGCGGGCGCGGTACAGCTCCGCGGCACGCTGCTCCAAGGAATCGTCATCACCCAGAAGCAGATAGCACAAGTACAGGGTGAAGGCGGCGCGGCGGTCAGCGGCGAGCGCGCTGGCTCCTTCGCCGGGCTGGGTGCTGAAAGCGATAGCGTCGTGTGCCTGAGGCAGGGCGGCAATCAGGTGCGCGGCGGTTTCGTAGCCATCCTGGTCGCCAAGCAGGGTGACGTGATGCGGCTCCGGGTTCTCGACAGCAGCGCCGGCTTCCGCACGAGCAGCGGAAAAGTTAGCCTTGAGGACGTCCTCAACACGGCTCATCAGCTCATCATCGGGCAGGGTGCGGTCATCTGCGGCAAACGCAACGTGGATGCCGTTCAGAGTCTCGTAGGGGTGCTCACCCGCGAAGTATCCGGCGGCGAGCGCGTAGCCGGTGAGTAGCTGCGCTTCAGGGGCGGTGAAGGTGCCGCGCGCCTCACGCAGGGTGGGCAGCAGAAGCTCAGTCAGGAGGGGGTGCAGGGACTCGGTGGCGTTCGCGATAGCCTCCTGCAGGTACTCTTCCGCCTCCGCGGTGGGCTCGGTGTTGAGCAGGGTCAGGAAAGCCTCATCGGTACCCGCCCAGCAGCGGGCAATCAGTACGAGGGTCGCAATGAGTGCGAGAAGTTCACGGTAGTTACCCGAACGGTCAGCGCCGAAGGACTCGGCAACAACGCGTGCCAGTATGCGTGCGGCAATGTTCTCGAGAACGAACTCGTCGTAGGCGTTGTCGCCGGGCCAGTTTGCGGGGTCGGGCAGGTAGGTTTCGTCCAGGTACCGCAGCACGGGTTCGAGGGGCACGGGAGCATCCGCAGCGAGGTCGGGGCGGCACCGCTCAACCCAGCTGTTCACGGTAGCCTCATCAGCGATGCCAGTAGCCTCAGCCAGCTGGGCGCGTGAAAGGCTGTACGGCGCAACGAGCTTGCCGAGGTCGTCGCACGCGCCGTTGGAACGGTAGGTAGGCCGGTAGTTGGGGGCGGGAAGAGTTCCGGGGAGGTTGGTGGCTGCCATGGTAGCTCCTTCGCTGAGGTTCGGGGTGAACTGGGTTGTATGGTGTGCGATGCTCAGACCTGTTTGAGGGTCCTGTGCGTCCTTTCTACTCATCTTCTAAATTCAGAATATCCCAGAGCCCCGCATCGTGTGCTGCCCGTCGTCATTACCCCTGTATTAACCGCGAGAAGCCACATGTGTTTAAAACACATGTGGCTTCTCGCGGAGTATGAGGATGTTAGTCCAGCAGCGCGTCCACGAATGCTTCCGGATCGAACGGCGCCAGGTCGTCCGGGCCTTCACCCAGGCCGATAAGCTTGACGGGAACGCCGAGCTCCTCCTGGATAGCGACCACGATGCCGCCCTTTGCGGTGCCGTCGAGCTTGGTCAGCACGATGCCGGTGACGTCCACGATATCGCCGAAGACCTTCGCCTGAACCATACCGTTCTGGCCGGTGGTTGCGTCAATGACGAGCAGAACCTCGGTGACCGGTGCTTCCTTCTCGATTACGCGCTTAATCTTGCCGAGCTGATCCATCAGACCGGACTTGTTCTGCAGGCGGCCCGCGGTGTCCACGAGCACGGTGTCAACGCCCTGCTCCTTGCCAGCCTTCACGGCATCAAACGCGACGGATGCGGGGTCGGCGCCTTCCTTCTCAGAACGCACGGTCTTCACACCCACGCGGTCACCCCAGGTGGTCAGCTGCTCAGACGCGGCCGCACGGAACGTATCCGCGGCGCCCAGGAGCAGGGTCTGACCGTCAGCGACCATCACGCGGGCAATCTTGCCGACGGTCGTTGTCTTACCGACGCCGTTCACGCCAACGACCAGCACCACGCCGGGGTTGCCGTCGCTGCCGGCGGTCTTCAGTTCGCGGTCCATATCGGGGCGAACAATCTTCACAAGCTCTTCGCGGAGCATCTTCTTCACAGCGGCGGGGTTGCTCGTACCCTCAACGCGCACGCGCTGCTGCAGCGCCTCCACCAGGCGGGTGGTCGGCTCGGAGCCGAGGTCGGCGAGCAGCAGGGTTTCCTCAACTTCGTCCCATACGTCCTGGTCGATGCGGTCGCGGGAGAGCAGAGCCAGCAGGCCCTTGCCGAGCATGTTGTTGGAGCGTGCCAGGCGGGCGCGCAGGCGCACCAGGCGACCCGCGGACGGGTCGGGCATATCAAGTTCAATAGCGCGAGGTGCCGAGCTTTCGAGTTCTTCCGCCGATCCGCCGGAGGCTTCTGCCGCCTCCTGACGCAAAGACTGCAGGTTCGCGGTCTTCTTGGGTCGGCGCAGAACGGCGAAAAGTACACCGGCGATAACCAGTACACCCAGCACGATTGCGCAGATTATCATCATCGTTTCATTCACACTACTAGCTTACCGGTTTGGGTGGTTTGGCTGGTCAAGGTTACGCGCATGCCCGGCTGTTGGCGGAGTAGACTGGAGACTGTTAAGTTTTTTAGCCGAGTACATGGTTGGTGGTTACGGGTGGAGCCTGTAACTGCCGCACGGCACCGCACGATTTCAAGGATGAGCATGAGGAACCCTGCCACAACACCGCCTGTTTTTGACCCGCACACGATTGATCCGAACCGTGTGCCGACCGGTTTGAAGGTTCTGATTGCTGCGTCATTCATGATTGCGGTGGGTTTTGGTTTGGTGGCGCCGGTGCTGCCGAACTATGCGCAGAATTTTAATGCGACGGTCACGATGGCGACGATGGTGGTTTCTGCGTTGGCGATTACGCGCCTGATTTTTGCACCGTCGGCGGGTCAGCTGATTACCCGGTGGGGTGAGCGTCCGGTGTACACGATTGGCATGCTGATCGTGTCGGCGACGTCGTTTATGATTGCGTTCGCTTGGGATTATTGGGTGCTGTTGGGTTCGCGCGCGGTTGCGGGTATCGGTTCGGTCATGTTCACGGTCTCTGCGATGGGTCTGCTGGTGCGTTTGTCCCCGGCGCATATGCGTGGCCGTATTTCAGGCTACTATGCGACGGCGTTCCTGTTGGGTAATCTGCTGGGCCCGGTGATTGCGAGCGCGCTGGCACCGTTTGGTATGCGTGCGCCGTTCATTATGTATGGTTTTTCGTTGCTGACGGCGGGCCTGATTGTGTGGTTTTTGATGCCGTCGCAGGCGGCGCTGGAGGCGGAGCGTGACGCGATTATGGAGGCGGCGCTGCTGGCTGAGGGTAAAGGTACCGGAGTGTTGCCGTCGGCGGCGCCCTCCCCCGCTGGTGCATCCGGTAAGGGCGCTAAGCCTGAGTCTTCTTCGGGTAAGAGTGACCTGCCTGCGATGACGCTTCGTGACGCGTTGAAGTTCTCGAATTACCGTTCTGCATTGGTTTCGAACTGGGCGATTGGCTGGTCAGTGTTTGGTGTGCAGTCGTCGATTATTCCGTTGGCGGCGGCGTATTTGGCGACTGGTGGCGATATGTCGAATTCGGTGGCGGCTACCCTGTTGGCGTCTTTGGCGATGGCGACGAACTCGTTTGGTAATGCGTTGACGCAGACGTTCTCGGGTCGTTTTTCGGATCGTTTTGGTCGCCGTGTGATGGCGTTTTCGGGTCTGCTGTTGGCGGGTTCTGCGGTGACGTTTATGGGTTTCGCGCCGGTGGCGTGGGTGTTTGTGTCGTTGACGGCGTGTCTGGGTATTGGTGCAGCGTTTATGGGTCCGTCGATTCAGGCTGCGGTGTCTGATGTGATTGGTACTCGCCGTAGTGGTGGCCAGGTGTTGGCTGTGTATCAGATGTGTAGTGATTTTGGTATGATTTTGGGTCCGCTGGTGGCTGGTTTGATTGCGGATGCGTGGGGTTTTGTTCCGGCGTTCATTGTCAGTGGTTTGTTGTTGGTGGCGGCAGCGTTTACGTGGGCGCCGTTCCGTAAGGCGCGCTGGCCGAAGGATATTGCGGACGCGGACTATACGGGCCGCTAAAGCTCCCTCTAACACGTGGAAAGCCGGTGCCCGGTTCCTGCTATTGGCAGGACCGGGCACCGGCTTTTTACCATTTGATATTTAGGGAACGAGCACAATATGCCTAGTAATGAGCATATTACCCCACAGCACAATCACCCATCCTGCAGACATAAGAATGCTCAAAACCACCAGGGCTGGGCGATACCATCGGCTCTTCGGCAGATAGGAAGCAACCAATAGAGAGAGCGGGAACAGCGGCAGCAGAATACGCACGGTGGATGAGATCGGGAGCCAGAAGACGAAGAGGTACCCGGCGTAGCTAGCCGTCCACAACCACATCGCCGGGTGGATGAGAGTTCGGCTCAACTTATTGGAAATCCACCAGTAGAAACCCACTATCAACGCGGCAAAGAGTAGCGCAAGAACAACCTTAGGGACCGCACCCGAGAGATCTCGATAGATATGGTTTACCCATTGAATGAAGTATTGGTGTCCATCACTAGGCTTACGGTTACTCCATCCCAGCTCCGTTGCGAGATACGCATCGTGACGTCCCGTATAAAGAGCTGCATACAAAGGATGCGCAAATGCGAAAGAGCATACCAGCAAGGCACCAAGGAGCTGACCGAAGCGCCCACGGAATGCTGCCCAGGCATCGGATAGCGCAGAGTGCGATGCATCCTCGATACGACGGCGACGGTAGTCGTTCACCGTACACCACAGCCACCACAGACCCACGAACGCACCCAGCGGTACACCAACCGGGCGGGACAGAGCCGCTAGAAGCGCCACAGGCAGAAGCAATACATACTGACCCCGGAGTACACACCATACGCTCAAAGCAAGTAGCAGAGTTGAAAGAGCCTCCGCATAACCGGTTACAAAGATTGGGCTAGCCGGGCTCAACGCGTACACAGCCAAACCCCACAATGCGAGCCGGCTGCGGGATTCATCCCCCACCAACGCACGAGTATCAAAAACACCGCGAGCATGCCAGTTCAGCGAGCCAATAAAGAGGCGATAAAGCACCACAGCCAGGACAAACCCAGCCAAAAGGCTCACAACCAAGGAAGCGATAGGGAACCTAATGCCGAATATGTTTGATATTCCACCGCCAAGAAGAGGTTGCAGAGGGTAAAAGGCCCAGTTGTTAAAATCGACCGAACCATTGGTACGAATAGGTAGCTCATGCGGATACCAGTTGGCGTAGATACGACCGTAGAAGGTGGCATCCCAAACATTCAGATAACCCGGGAAATCTATATCTAGGGGTGTTTCAGGCGTAGGATGACGCTTATGCCGAGCATAAGCTAATGCAAAAAATCCCAAGTGGAAGATACAAGCCACAGCCCATATCAGCAACGCCGCCGCCCACGTACGGCGAGCAGGTAACAACTTTTGTTCAGAAGAAGCGTCAGCTTCAGAAGATTTATAACCCCGATCCTCAAGAACAGGGACAGGACCAGTCAGAAAACCAGAAAAAAGCTTAGAAAAGACAGCGGACGGAGCAATTCGTCCAAGATATTTGCTCATAGTATTCTCAATGTGTCAGTGTGGGTGATAATTGGCATCTCAATCATTTCAGCTCTCCATCAAGACAGACAGCATGCACTATACAGCCGGATATACAGTGCATTTTAGTGAAATGTCCCCCATAGAATACCAGCCACTACTCCCCCAGGCACGTATAACAAACTCTCCACATGTAATCTACCCATAGATTTACATCACAGGGCACCTGGTGGCTTGATAAAAGACCGCAGAAAAGCCGGTGCCTGCGAGGGAGCAGACACCGGCTTCACAACCAGAGAAAACCTTTATCGGGTCACAGGCACCTTAGAGAATTCACGCACGGTACCTTCGGGGTCGCCGGAGCGAACCAGTGCTTCACCGATGAGAATCGCATCGGCACCGGCGCTGGCGTAGGCGCGCACGTCTTCGATGCCGGCGACACCTGATTCGGCAACCTTGATGACGGAGTGGGGCAGGTGCGCTGCGAGGGATGCGTAGTGTTCGTTGTTGACTTCGAGGGTCTTGAGGTTACGCACGTTGATGCCGACGATTTTGGCGCCGATGCGCTGGGCGACCTCGATTTCTTCGGGAGTGTGGGTCTCGACGAGGGCGTTCATGCCAAGCGACTCGGTGAGCTCCAGGAACTCGCGCAGGGTCTGCTCGTCAAGGGCCGCCACAATCAGTAGCACCAGGTCAGCGCCGTGTGCGCGTGCCTCCCAGATCTGGTACTCGTCGACGGTGAAGTCCTTGCGCAGGACGGGGATGTTCACAGCGGCGCGCACAGCGTCCAGGTCGGCGAGGGAGCCGTTGAAGCGGCGCTGTTCGGTGAGTACCGAGATCGCTGCGGCGCCACCTGCCTCGTAGCGTGCGGCGAGCGCGGCGGGGTCGGAGATTTCGCCGAGCGCACCCTTGGACGGTGAGGAGCGCTTCACCTCGGAGATAATGCGTGCGGTCGTGCCGTTGCCGCCGCCGGGTACCTCACCGCGTAGGGAGGCGAGTGCGTCGCGGGCAGGTGCAGCTGCGAGGGCGCGCTTCTTCATTTCTTCGAGGGAAACCTGCTGTACGCGGGCGGCGAGGTCTTCGCGGACGCCGACAATGATCTCGTCGAGAACGGTGCTCATGGTGTCTCCTTGGGTTACTTAGTGGCGTTGACGGCTGCGTCTGCGTCCAGGGGTGCCAGGCCGGAGGCGGTCAGCACGGCGCGCAGCGGGGCGGCGGACTTGTTGACGGTTTCGAGGGTTTCGGAGTCCGGGTTGGAGTCCATGACGAGGCCCGCACCTGCCTGTACGTAGGCGGTGCCTTCCTTGAGTACGGCGGTGCGGATGGCGATTGCCATGTCCATGTTGCCGGCGAAGTCGAAGTAGCCGCATACGCCACCGTAGACGCCGCGGCGGGTGGGTTCGTATTCGTCGATGAGCTGCATGGCGCGCGGCTTGGGCGCCCCGGAGAGAGTGCCTGCCGGGAAGGCGACACGCAGCACGTCGTAGGCGCTGAACTGCGGGTCGAGTTCGGCGCTGACGGCGGAGGAAATGTGCATGATGTGGCTGAAACGCTCAATGATCATGAACTGGTCGACGGATACGGTGCCGGGCTTGGCAATGCGTGAGAGGTCGTTGCGTGCCAGATCGACGAGCATGAGGTGTTCGGAGCGTTCCTTTTCGTCGGCGAGCAGTTCCTCGGCGAGTGCGAGGTCTTCTTCGCGGGTTGCGCCGCGCGGGCGGGAACCGGCAATGGGGTGGGTGCTGGCGATGCCGTCCTTGAGGGTGACGAGCGCCTCCGGGGAGGAACCAACGATGTGGAAGGGGATGCCGTTGCTGTCTTCAAAGTTGAAGAGGTACATGTACGGCGAGGGGTTGGACTGGCGCAGTACACGGTACACGTCGAGGGGCTTGGCGTTGGTTTCGGCTTCGAATCGGCGTGAGAGCACGATCTGGAAGACGTCGCCGTCGATGATGTTCTTCTTGGAGCGGTCGATGGCGTCCTTGAAGCCCTGTTCGCTCCAGGTGAGGGTGACGTCTTCGCGGACCTTACGGTCAACGTCTGCCACGCCGGAGAGAGTGGAGGTGGTTGCGGCGGCGCCGCGCTGCAGGCGGCGGAGCATGCTGTGCAGGCGCGCGACGGCATCCTCGTAGGCGCCGTCAATGTTTTCGCTGGTGCCGTTGAAGTTGATGGCGTTGGCGACGAGCAGGACGGTGCCGTCCTTGTTGTCGTGGATTGCCATGTCGGAGACCATGTTGAGCGCGAATTCGGGCAGGTTCACGTCGTCGGCGGGCGGGAAGGGCAGGTGCTCCCAGTGGCGTACGACGTCCCAGCCGAGGTAGCCAACCAGGCCGGAGGTGAGCGGCGGTAGAGTCGGGTCGGGTTCGGTGTAGAGCATCTGTAGGGTCTTTGCGATGGCTTCTACGGGGTCGCCGTCGACGGGTGCGCCGGCGGGGGTGCGGCCCTGCCAGTGGACTGCGCCGTCAACGGTGGTAAGGGTGGAGCGGGAGGATGCACCGATGAAGGAGTAGCGGTCCCAGGCTGCGGATTCGCCTTCTGCGGAGATTTTGGCGGATTCGAGCAGGAAGGTGCCGTGGGGTGCATCGACGGGTTCACCCTGGTCGTTTTGGAGTACAAGGGATCGGTAGATGCCGATGGGGGTGAGTGAGTCGGCGAGGATTTTGATGTGTACGGGAATGACGCGGGTGCCGGCTGCGCGGGCGCGGAATTCTTCGAGGCTGGGGGTGATGGTGCCCAAATCCTGCATTGCTGTACTCCTTGGTGTTGGGTTGGGAGCGCGTCGGTGCGCTGTGTCCCTTAGCTGCCGCGCGGGTTTTTACCGGTGCATGCGGTTTTACCGGTACATGGGGGTACCGGGACATATGTGCCGGTATATATCTCTCTGGCACATACATGCCAGATTCAGATACACCCGATAATGCCTGATAAATCCCGGTAAGCCTGGTGCGCGGGTTGTTTCAGTTTAACCGGTGCTGCAGCCCAGTTTCACGGTGAAGATCCAATAGTTCTCTTCGTGAAACTGAGCCGCGTACCGTTCAGCCGTGTTAGTTGCTGAACTGCTTGAGGGTTGCTGCGGTCTGCAGTGCCGCTGCGGTCGCCTCGTAGCCTTTGTCTTCGTTGGATCCTTCCAGACCTGCGCGGTCGAGTGCCTGCTGCTCGTTGTCGCAGGTGAGCACGCCGAAGCCGATGGGGCGGCCGGTCAGCACGGACACGTCGGTCAGGCCGTTGGTTGCGCCCTGGCAGACGTAGTCGAAGTGGGGGGTGCCGCCGCGGATGACCACGCCGAGCGCGACGATTGCGTCGAACTTCTCAGCGAGGCGGGTTGCTGCGACGGGCAGCTCGAAGGTTCCGGGAACGCGCACCAGGGTCGGCTCGATACCTGCGTCGCGTGCTGCACGCTGCGCGCCGTCGATGAGGCCGTCCATGACCTGGGTGTGCCAGCTTGCCGCTACGATTGCGAGCTTGAAGCCCTTGTAGTCTTCGGGGTTGAGGGTGGTGTCTGCTGCGCCTACGCCGCTCATTGTGTTCTCCTTGTGGGGATTGGGTTATTGAAAAGTTTAGTTTGTAGGGGTGCCGCTACGCGCTTTTGAGTACGTGGCGCATGCGCTCACGCTTGGTCTGCAGGTAGTGTGCGTTCTCGACTCGGGCGGGAATTTCGTCCGGGATGAGTTCGGTGACCTGCAGGCCGAGGCTTTCGAGCGCCTCCTGCTTGGCGGGGTTGTTGGTCACGAGCCTCAGCTCGTTCACACCGAGTTCCTGCAGGATCAGTGCCGTCTGCGAGTAGTCGCGCATGTCGCCGTCCAGGCCAAGCGCCAGGTTCGCGTCGAGGGTGTCGAGCCCGGCATCCTGCAGCGCGTAGGCGCGGAGCTTGTTAACCAGGCCGATGCCGCGTCCTTCGTGGTTGCGCACGTAGATGAGGTACCCGCCGGTGCGGCCAATGATGCGCAGGCCGTTCTCCAGTTGGGGTCCGCAATCGCATCGGAAGGAACCGAAAATGTCGCCGGTGGCGCATTCGGAGTGGATGCGCACCGCGGGCACTCCCCCGTCCTCGGCGGGTACGGGGGTACCGTCACGGTCGAGGGCTCGGGCGCTGATGTGTTCGGCACCGTCTGCGAATCGCCAGGCGCGCAAACCGAACAGGCCCTGCGGGGTGGGTACGGCGACCTCTTCGGTGCTTTCGACCAGCAGCGGGCTGGGGTTGGGCACCATGTCGAGGGGGCTGACTCGGTAGCCTTCAGCGAGCTGGGAGGCGATGCGCAAGGATTCGGCGCTGAGCTCTTCAGCCTGTGCCTCAACCGGCTCGGCCAGGGTGCCCGGCTCTGCCAAGGTGACAGCCGCGGGGTTGCTCAGCTCTGCGGGGCTGCCCGGCGTTGCCTGGGTGTTAGGGGTTTCGCTCATGCGTTCTCCTACGCCTTAGCTACGTACTTGATGAGATCTTCGATAGAGATCATGGGCAGGTTGTGCTCGGTTGCGAAGGCACGCAGTGCGTCGAAACGCATCATGGAGCCGTCGTCGTGCACGACCTCGGCGATAACGCCCACGCCAGACAGGCCCGCCGCGAGGGAGAGTTCCACTGCGGCTTCGGTGTGGCCGGGGCGTTCCGCCACGCCGCCGTCAACGGCGCGCAGCGGGAAGATGTGGCCGGGGCGGGTGATGTCCGCCGGGGTCGAGGATTCATCCGCGAGAATCTGTACGGTGCGTGCGCGATCTGCCGCGGAGATGCCGGTGCTCACGCCGGATGCCGCATCGCAGGAGACGGTGTATGCGGTGCCCTTGGGGTCTTCGTTGTTGGTGACCATGGGCGGCAGGTTCATCTCGTCGGCACGCTTGTTGCTCAGGGGTGCGCAGACCACGCCGGAGGTGTAGCGGATCATGAAGCCCATCAGCTCGGGGGTTGCGTGCTCGGCGGCGAAGATGATGTCGCCTTCGTTTTCGCGGTCTTCGTCGTCGACGACGACCACGGCGCGACCTGCGGCGATAGCGTCCACTGCGGTCTGCACGCTGTCGAGGACGCTTGCGGCATCGGCGCGACGAGTCGCAACCTGCTCAGAGGAAGATGCCTGGGGCACGCCTGCGAACGCGGTCAGGCGCTGCACGTACTTAGCGAGCGCATCGGTCTCAAGGTTCACGCTGTCGCCAACCTTGAGGGCGCCGAGGTTGGTTGCCTTCAGGGTTTCGGGGATCAGGCCGACCTCGAACCATGCGGGGGTTTCACCGGGCTCAGAAACGGCAGTGACGGTCAGGGACACGCCAGAAACAGCGATGGAGCCCTTCTCAGCGAGCAGGGGTGCCAGTTCAGTGGGCAGGTTGAAACGCAGGGTGCTCCACGCCTCGTGTGCGGTGACGGATGCGAGGGTACCCACCGCATCCACGTGGCCCTGCACAACGTGACCGTCGAGGCGGCCGCCGGCGGGCAGGCAGCGCTCCAGGTTGACGGTGTCACCGGGGTTCAGGTTGCCGAGGTTGGTGCGGCGCAGAGTCTCACCCATCGCGTAGGCGCGGAACTGGCCGGGCTGCAGCTGGTCGAGGTCTATAGCGGTGAGGCATACACCGTTGACGGCGAGGGATCCGCCGTGTTCGAGGTCGGCGACAATGTCACCGGCGTTGAGGGTCAGGTAGGCTGCGTCGCTACCTTCGATGGGGGTGATGGATTCTACGGTGCCGAGGGCGCCAATGATTCCGGTAAACATGTGTGCTTTTCCTTTTCTCGCCGTGTCCGCCGGGGCGTCGTCGTTGAGGGCGACGGGCGGCGATGGTTTGTTCGTTGGTATAACTATACGTATTTTTCGAATATTCCCCGTGACGGGGAGTTTTTGTGCCAGCATGCGAACCAGCCGGCACAAACTAGCCGGACGCAGGCGGGGGTTCCTTGAGGTACTATCCCCCCCGCCCGCGCTCAACCCAGGCGGAGGCTAGTCCAGCCGCTACTAGTCCAGTCTCCGTCTAGTCCAGCCTCGGTTCGGGCGCGTGGCAGGTATCCAGCTTCGGCAGGGTACGCCGCTGCCCGGGGGCCTGCGCCGTTCCGCGAGGTGCCGGCACCAGGTGCGTTGCGGTGTCATTGCCCAGCACGCGCACCGCCGGGAACATACCCAGGTCGTCCAATTGCAGGCGCGGCGCCTGCGCGAGGGTATCCACGAGCAGACCGTACACGGCGCTCTTACCCTGCCCCATGATCATGGGGGCGCGGTACCAGACCATCTCGTCGATGAGGTCTTCACCGGCGAAGAGGCCGACCATGCCGGGGCCGCCCTCAATCATGAGGTGCCGCACCCCGCAGGCGTACAGCTCGTCGAGCAATTCACGCGGGTCGCGGGTGAAGACCTGCAGGAAATTCTGCGGGTCCACCTTCACACCTTCGGGCGGGTTGAAGCCGCGCACGCGGTAGTTCTCGGTAATCTCGGTTTTGCCCATGACCACGCGCAGCGGCTGCTTCTCGAAGCGTTCCCCGTTGGCGTCGC
>ERZ772999.670-NODE-670-length-21034-cov-3.892607_pt1 | contig 21034 bp, 19 predicted proteins | sample MGYA00511467_ERZ772999 | MGnify/ENA primary metagenome ERZ772999 (study PRJEB29015, sample SAMEA2738064) | human oral metagenome | biome: human oral; feature: human-associated habitat; material: saliva | place: China | collected 2218 ... | reverse complement strand
GGATTTATTTGGTGGCGCAGGCTGTGGGAGCAAAGGTCTATTATGATGCGACCTCTCATGTGCATTATCGTCAGCACGCGGATAATGTGTTGGGTGCGCGCGAATCGAGCTTTGCGCGATGGCGCCGTCGCTGGGCCGAATGGCGTGAGGGACGACAAGAGTTTTCGAGATTGGCGGACGAAGTGCGTAAGGGGTATTTCGAGAGGATGCCTGAAAACAACCGACGTCTCCTTACTCTGTTCCTTGAAGCGAAGCATAGTTGTTCGGCACGGTTGCGTTTGCTGTGTTCGCCGGCTTTTCACAGCGGAAACCGAGGTAGAAATTTGCGATTTCTGTTGACCGTGTTGTCCAATACGTATTAACCGGGCACATAAAGACCTGGGGAATATATGGACAGTGGGCACCGTGATCATTTCACGGTGCCCACTGTTCGTCGGTAGAGGGGGAATAATGGAGTTTAGCGCACGGTCATGTCAAGTTCTCTGTCGTCGATACGACGAAGGATGTCGGCTGCTGTGCCGGTGAAAGGGCCGAAATGCTCGAGTTTGAGCGTACTCATTGCTGCAGCGAAGCACCCCGCTTCGCGATAGCCCGCACCGTGAGCCCGTTTGTAGAGATAGCCTGTCATATAGGTGTCGCCGCAGCCGGTGGCGTCAGCCAGTTGTAGCGGTGGGTAGGCACGGATTTCCACCAGTTTGCCTTCGGCGTAGATAAAAGAGCCGAGACTGCCTTCGGTGATGACGACTTCGTTAACTCCCCACCCATTCAAGCGGCGTGCGGCGGCAAGAACCTCAGTTTCGCCGGTGAGAACGTGCATCTCGTGCTCGTTGACTTTGAGTATGTCGACGTATTTCAGGCAAGCCGTCTTCTCTTTCCAATCACAGGCCAGCACTTGGGTGTTTTCGACGCGCCGCAAAAAACCTTGCACATCGAGCGAGACGATGCCTTTGGTGGAAAGGTAGCGAATGAGATCGGGGTCAAAATCGTCGGCGAGTAGGCTGCCGAGATGAAAAATGTCGGCGTGCACGTCGCAAAGGTGCTCCACTTTGAACGGCTCGGCCTTGGCCAAGACACGCTGTGTGCGATGGTCAGAGTTTTCTCCGTAGGCATTTTCGAAAATAACCGTGGAACTGCCCGGAATGAGTTTCACTTCCGTCCCGATCGCCCGGAGTTCGTCGATGACTTTGTAGTCGTCTTCGCCGACCGACGTTACCAAACTAAATGCCGGCTTCGGGAGACGGGCAATGCCGTGCGCAAAATAATAGGCCGTTCCTCCACTCTGGTGATCGGTGTGTCGCGGTGTGATGATTTTGTCGTGGGTGATGTGCCCGACACAGCAGATTTTTTTCATGCCCGAACGAGTTGTAGGAATTCGTCACGCAACTCGGGGCGTTCAAATTCCCCGCAATGCGCAGTGGTGACGGTGAGGGAGCATTGTTTTTCCACTCCGCGCATTTGCATGCACATGTGGTGTGCCTCGACCATCACCATAACGCCGCGCGGGTTGAGGGCTTCGCGAATGGCTTCGCGGATTTGGTGAGTGAGACGTTCCTGCACCTGGAGACGATGGGAGAAGATGTCGACGACACGCGGGATTTTCGAGAGACCGCAAATGAATCCGTCGGGCAGATACGCCACGTGCACTTTCCCATAGAAGGGCAGCATGTGGTGCTCGCAGAGACTGTGGAATTCGATATCGCGCACCAAGACCATCTGACGTTGCTCTTCCGTGAATTTCGCGCTGTTGAGCACGGCGATCGGATCCTGATCTGCGCCCGCCGTCAGGGTCGTCATGGCTTTCGCCACGCGAAGCGGTGTCTTGAGAAGTCCTTCTCGCTGAGGATCTTCTCCGAGCAGTGAGAGGATTTCGTGGTAATGGTGAGCGAGACAGTCTAAGCATTCTTGTTCAGTCATTGTGGTGAAGTTAAGAGTGGTCCGCACAAGTTGAGCCGAAAACCTATTTTTGAACGGCTGCCGGTGTGCGTATGAGGATGGGAGAAGCCACAACAGCAGCTTCGCTGGAGAGACGTGCGGCGCGCAGCAGGCGTGCCCAGCGCAAAGCCTCTTCTCGTCGGGTGAAATTGCCGACTCTGCAGGTCCATCGCGGCGCGATGAAATGTACGTAGACCGGTATTTGTGGAAAGCGCCGGCTAATTTCTTTTTGCATTTGTATCGCGGCGTTGCGCGATGCGCGGTCGGCAAATCCTGTGTAGACCTGTACACGAAATCCCATGGCCTTTCTATAGGCACGCGGCGCGGTCGTCCGCATGTCGGTGGAAGGCACATCGGTGGCCGAACGGGGAGAGAGCTCTCCGTCGGTGTGAAGCATCGTGCATTGTGCTTGTGGCGCGTCGGTCGGCGTTTCGAGTCCACGAACCGTCGCAGCAGCCGATGGCCATGCCATCGCCAATCCACAAAGCAGGGGAAAAAGAGAGGAAAAACAGAGCATGGCCGCAAACCTAATCAAAAGAAGATGACCGTCACGAGCAGCACTCGCGGCGGCCATCTCACGTTTTGTTGTTTAGCAGTGCAGTTCTGCGCTACATTTAGGCTTTCCAAGCATCGATGATGCCCTTGAAGTCAGCCGCCTTGAGCGAAGCACCGCCGATGAGTCCGCCGTCGATGTCAGGCTTGGCAAAGAGTTCGGGTGCATTGCTGGCTTTGCACGAACCACCGTAGAGGATCGAGGTTTCGTCTGCTGCGGCAGCACCGAATTTGTCAGCCACGCACTTGCGGATGAAGGCATGAATTTCTTCTGCCTGTTCGGCCGTGGCCGTTTTGCCGGTACCGATTGCCCAGATGGGTTCGTAGGCAATGACGACATTCTTCCACTGTTCGGGAGTGAGGTGGAACACGCTACCTTCGAGTTCTGCCTTGCACACAGCTTCTTGTTCGCCGGCTTCGCGTTGCGCGAGGCTTTCGCCGATGCAGAAGATCACCTTCAGGCCGTTAGCCAGGGCGAGATCCACCTTCTCTTTGAGGATTGCGGGCGTTTCGTGGTAGTATTCGCGACGTTCGCTGTGACCGAGGATCACGTATTCTGCGCCGGTCGACTTCACCATCTCGGCCGAAACTTCGCCGGTGTAGGCACCGGAAGCTTTGTCGGCGCAGTTTTCTGCAGACACGGCCACGAGGCTGTGATCTACCACTTCGCTCACTTTGGCGAGGTGGATGAAGGGTGTGCCGATGATCACTTCGCAGTTGGGCTTCTCTGCTTTGAGGAGATCGTTGATTTCAGTAGCGAGCGCAATGCCTTCCTGGAGATTCTTGTTCATCTTCCAGTTACCGGCAACGATGTGCTTTCTCATGATGGAGTGTTTTTTTGAGATTTGTAATGAGTGTATACTTTGAAATAGCGGTGCCCGAGCTTGAGCCGATCGACCAGGACGAGCAAACCGAATGGGATGACAAACCAGAGGAAGAGCCGCAGGAATGCGTGGTGCGCGGCGTTAGATTGTGCCTCAGGCGAAAGATCGAGATGACTCAATTCGGTTTCGTCAGGCAGATTGTTGTTGCTCCATTTCGCCACGATTCGCCCGTCGCGGATCAGCACCAGCCCCGGATTGGCGCGCACCAAGGCTTCGAGTGTCTCGGCCGAGCTGACAGCAAAAGGATAGGCTGCTCCGGTTCTGTCGATCCAGTTCGAAACGTCCTTGCCCGTTGTGGCAGTGGCACAGAGGAAACGCATGCGGTGGTCGCGTGCATAGTCGTAAATGTCGTTCAGCGCATCGGAGCACCCCGCGTCGGCCGCCGCAAGATTGGGGATCGTGACAATAAACACGTTGCCCGTGTCGGCCAACAGCTCGTCGCCGATTTCTTGTTGGGTGCGCGAGTCCACGAAAGAGAAGTCTTTGATTGTCGCCGGACGGATCACTTTCGTGTCGGTCCGCACGTATTTCCAGGTTGAATCGGGAAGATTCTCCATGCGGAATGTCTGTTGTTTTCCGTTCTTCTCATAGACGAAAGTCATGTCCTCTTCGCCCCGCATGGCCTCTTCTACCTTTGTGCCCAAGTCGTAGCCGGTGAAATCCACCAGTGGGAGATAGTGCAAGGAGTAGAGTGCCACGCCGATCATGTAGACCAGCGCATAGAGCGAAAGTAACCACTGCGTATGCTTCGAAATGATGCGCAGCGAGTGCTGACCGGCGAAGAGCAACAAGATCGCGCAGGCAAGCAGCACGATGTTTTTCGCCAAGGTCTGTCCGTTGGTGAGGAGAATCGCATCGCCGAAACAGCCGCAGTCCGGCACGGGACTGTAGAGGTAAATGTAGATCGTCACCACGGTCATGACCAGCATGAAAACAAAGGTGCCGACGGCCGTGAGGCGTTTGCGCATGCCGAGTAACAAGTAGACGCCGAGCGTAAATTCCACCAACGCTAGCACGATCGCAGCCGTGTCGAGGTAAATCGATCCTGCCGGTAGGTTCCACCCGAGGTGGTTACAATAGGCTTCGAGTTTGTGCTCCATGCCCATCGGGTCGAGCGCTTTCACGAAGCCCGAGAACAGAAAGGTGGCAGCCAGCAGCCATTGCGCGAGGGTGGTCACCACGCGCAGGACGATGTGCAGCGTTTTGTTTTGTGTCATGGGTCGTACATTGGGATTAGCGGCTCACTTCGCGTGTCGAAACACTCGATGCACGTCGTGCGCAGTCGGAACACACGACTCGCCTTGTGGCATCGTGTCCGTGTTGTTTCAACCGGCGTACTCGTCAAGCCGGTTCTTCTTGCGCCGGTGAGCAGCCTTCGCCTTCCAGCTCCAATTTGATGAGCGAGAAGACGGCATAGTTGATCATATCCTGATAGTTGGCCGCCACTCCTTCGCTGACGATCGTTTTGCCGTCGTTCGATTCGATTTCTTTGGTGCGGAACACCTTCATGAGAATCAAATCCGTCATCGACGTCACACGCATCAGTCGCCAAGCTTCGTCGTAGTCGTGGTTCTTGCGCAGCATCAATTCCAAGGTAGCCTGCGCCTCACGTCGATAATCGTCGATCACGCTTTCGTCGTGCAGCGCCGCTTGGTCTTGTCCGTCGGCGGCACCGCGTTGCAGTTGAATCAAAGCCATGAGCGCATAGTTCACAATGCCGATAAATTCGGGTGTGATCCCTTCGCCCACCCGCGTTTCGCCTTTCACCTGGAGTGTGCGAATGCGGTTGGCTTTGATATAGATCTGGTCGGTCAGCGACGAAGGACGCAGCACGCGCCAAGCCGTGCCATAGTCCTTCATCTTGAGGAGGAAGACCGATTCGCATCGTTTCAGAATTTCTTCAAATTCCGCTTGTGTTGTCATGATGCGTCTTCGGTTTAGTAGCTGCGTGCAATGATCACACGCGCCACAGCCGGTTTGCCGCTCACCATGTCGACGCCGAGGTCGTCTTGCGACACTTCGTTGGGGATGCAGCGGATGGTGGCTTGTGTTTCAGCTTTGATTTGTGCCTCTGTTTCGGCAGTGCCGTCCCAGTCGCACACGAAGAAACCACCGTCTTTCACGCGCTCCTTGAACTCGTTGTAGTCCGTGCAGCGGTAGGTGCAAGCCTCGCGGTGTTGCAGCGCCTTGTTGAAGATGTTGGCCTGAATTTCTTCGAGCAACTGCGCCACGTGGTCTTCGATGCCTTCGAAGGGCAGGGTCTCTTTTTCAAGTGTGTCACGACGCATGAGTTCGATCGTGCCATTTTCGAGATCGCGGCCGCCCATGGCCAGACGCACGGGCACACCCTTCAATTCGTAGTCCGCGAATTTGAAGCCCGGACGCTTGTTGTCGGCATTGTCGTATTTCACACGCAGGCCCTTCGCTTCGAGGCGTTGGGCGAGTTCGCCAAGCACGGCGTTGAATTTCTCCTCTTCGCCGTTTTTGAAAATCGGCACGATCACTACCTGGATCGGTGCCACGTGGGGCGGGAGCACCAAACCGTTGTCGTCGCTGTGGCTCATGATGAGCGCACCCATGAGGCGGGTCGACACACCCCACGACGTGGCCCAGGCATATTGTTCCTTGTTGTCTTTGTCGACAAACTTCACGTCGAAGGCCTTACCGAAGTTCTGTCCGAGGAAGTGCGAAGTGCCGCTCTGCAGCGCTTTGCCGTCTTGCATCATCGCTTCGATGGTGTAGGTGTCGAGTGCTCCGGCAAAGCGTTCCGTGGGGCTCTTGACGCCGCGCACCATGGGGATGGCGAGCACGTCCTTGGCAAAGTCGGCATAGACGTCGAGCATCTGCTTGGCGCGGGCTTCGGCCTCTTCGCGGGTGGCGTGTGCCGTGTGTCCTTCCTGCCAGAGGAATTCAGACGTGCGGAGGAACAAACGCGTGCGCATTTCCCAGCGCATCACGTTGCACCATTGGTTGCACAGCACGGGCAGATCGCGCCACGATTTGATCCAACCGCGATAGGTGTTCCAGATCGTGGTTTCGGAGGTGGGGCGAATGATGAGCTCTTCTTCGAGTTTCGCCGCGGGATCCACCACTACGCCGTCGCCTTCTTCGTTCGTTTTGAGTCGATAGTGGGTCACCACAGCGCATTCTTTGGCAAATCCCTCCACGTGCTCCGCTTCTTTCGAAAGATAGCTTTTGGGGATGAGCAGGGGGAAGTAGGCGTTTTGCACGCCCGTGGCTTTGAAACGGGCGTCGAGTGCTTGCTGTATCCGTTCCCAGATGGCATAACCATAGGGCTTGATCACCATGCAGCCGCGCACGGGCGATTGTTCGGCGAGGTCGGCTTTCACGACGAGTTCGTTGTACCAGCGCGAATAGTCCACGCTGCGTTTGGTGAGGTCTTTCAGTTCTTTGGCCATTATCGATGGTATGTGTGTTCAGAAAATCATGCGTAGACGCCGCGCCGTGCGTGTGTGCACGATGCAGCGGGCTACTTTCCTCGGCAAAAATACAAAAACCTGATGGATTGCACCGTTTTATCGTGTGAAAATCGTTGTGTGGTGCGCTTTCCCGCGCCGCTTTTGCCGTCGAACGCCGACGCCGTGGGCTTTGCCGCTCCACATCTCAAAAAAATACGCTACTTTTGCAGGCATTGTTTCCCAGTCCTATCTCATTCCAACCATGTCAGTCATTGCTCAAACCGCCGTTGTTCGCCAACTCCGCCACATGTGGAGCCACCACCAGTTGCCGCACGCCCTGCTGCTTGCCGGTCCGTCGGGAGCGGGACAAATGGCGGTCGCGCTCGATTTCGCCCGGCTGCTCCTTTGCGAACAACCGGTCGCCACCGGCGAGGAGGCGCACGCTTGTGGCACCTGCGCCTCGTGCCGCATGGTGGCACGCTATGCCCACCCCGATTTGCATTTCTCCTTTCCCGTGATTCGCCCCAAAAATGCCTCGAGCACCTCGCGTGTTGTGAGCGATTTGTGGATTGCCGAGTGGCGCGCAATGCTCACCGACGGAGACTATTTCGACCTGGAAGAGTGGGGTAAGCGCATGAGCATCGAGAAGCAGCAGCCTTGCATCTACGCCGACGAGAGCGACGAGCTGTTGCGAAAAGTTAGCATCGTTTCGGCACGTGGCGGCTACAAAGTCGTGATCATGTGGTTGCCGGAGTTGATGAATGTGACCTGTGCCAACAAGATGCTCAAACTCTTGGAAGAACCCCCGCGCCAGACGCTTTTCTTGCTCTGCTCCGACCACCCAGAGCAGCTCTTGGCCACCATCCTCTCGCGCACACAGCGGTTGGCGTTCAAACCGCTCACCGAAACAGAGATTGCCGAAGCCTTGATGCGCGACCGCGGACTCTCTGCCGAAGATGCCGGCCGCACGGCCCATCGTGCGGCCGGGAGCTACACGCAAGCCCTGAAGCAACTCACCGTGGGACACGACGAACAGGAGTTTCTCGACATGTTCGTGCTGCTCATGCGCAAATGCTATTTGCGCGACATCAAGGAAATGTACGCCTGGGCAGAGCGCATGGCCACCTGGGGGCGCGAGCGCCAAAAGGCCTTCCTCGACTACGCTTTGCGGCTCATTCGCGAGAATTTCGTCTACAATTTTCGTCTGCCTCAACTCAATTACCTCTCGCAGAGCGAAGAGGAGTTCTCGCGCAATTTCGCCCGTTTCGTCAACGAAGCCAATGTGATGGGCATTGCAGCCGAATTGACTTCTGCCCGGCGAGACATTGCGCAAAACGTCAATGCGCGCATGGTGTTTTTCGACTTTGCGCTCAAAATGATCGTCTTGCTCATCCCGCCCAAGGCGTAGCACCCTGCGCACGAGCCGATGCCGTCTTCGCGGCGGAAACGATCAGTGCACAGCACGGCCCGTTTTTTCAGTGATCAATTTTTCTATTCCTTTCATCCTATGCTCGATATCTTTATTCTTCTCGTCATCGCCTGGAGCTTGTTCTCCGGCTGGCGCGCCGGTTTGGTGCGCGAAATCAGCTCGACGGTGGGTTACCTCGTGGGCTTGTTCATCGCCGCCACCTGCTATGCCTCGTTCGGCCGCTACCTGAGCGTCTCGGGCAGCCGTTCTGAGATGTTCACCTCGCTCATTGCCTTCGCGCTGTTGTGGATTCTCGTCCCCATTGTGTTGGGTTTCGTGGCCAATCTGCTCACCCGCACGTTGCGCGGTTTGCATCTCGGTTGGCTCAACAGCACACTCGGCGCTGCCGTTTCGCTGGTGAAGTTCTCGATCCTGCTCGGTTGCCTGCTCTCGGCCATGAGTGCCCTCGGCATTCTCAACGAAGAGCGCACGGCCTCGTCGCGACTCTATGCGCCGTTCAGATCGGTGTTCTCCGCCGCCGTCGACCAAGTGATTCCCCACGCTACCCACACCGACGCTCCTGCCGACGCTCCTGCCGACACCACGGGCACCGACACCACGTGGATCGAAGTGTAAGCGCAAGACAGGACGAAAAAGTAGGGAATCGCTGACAAACCGACGGGGCTTTTCCGTCTTTTCTCCCCAGTTTTTTCGCTTTCGCCGTTAGGCGACGCCACACCCCCGAAAGGGGCGAAGCAGAAGCCGCCTCGCGCGTACGCGTTTCGCGCGCGCATCCGCTGTTTTTCGTTTTTTGCCTTCACCGATGTGCTGCAACTTAATGATTGACAGTTGGGTAGGGGTGAAGATAAGGGGAAATCTGCATTTTCTTTGATATTCGCAATGTGTTGATTGTTAGTATGTTGAGGGTGAAGGTTCGATCTCTGTCGGAAATTTCAGTTCACCGCTCCCCATCGCGATGTGTTTTCCGTGCCGCACGAAGGGGAGCGCCAAGTGTGAAGGTGAATGAACAAATCCTTCACCCCTAATCGGTTGATGCTCATCGCAATTAGACCGGGTGGGTGAAGCGGTGAAGGCAAAAAACGAAAAGTGCCTGACGCGCGCGTATTGCGTACGCGCGAGAGCAAAAACCTTCACCCTGATGAACTCCCTGCCCACGCTGCGCCCCCTGCCGCAGCAGTTTCGACTGCGCGCCCGGGCGGCTTTTCCCGCTTCAATCGCAGTGAAGAGCACAAGGCGACAATTTATGCGCGAAAAAAGTGGGGCAAAGCTTTGCGTATCGAACGGATAATTGTACTTTTGTAGTGCAGTAGCGCAGTTGACTCGCAGTGGTTGAGTAGCGGCGCCTACAACAAGCGATTCAATATTCTAACTCATATAGTTATGGTAAATTACAAAGATCTCGGTCTGGTGAACACTCGCGAAATGTTCGCCCGTGCCGTAAAAGGCGGTTATGCAATCCCCGCTTTCAACTTCAACAATATGGAGCAGCTTCAGGCTATCATCAAGGCTGCAGCTACTCAAAAGAGCCCCGTGATCCTTCAGGTATCGAAGGGCGCACGCGAATATGCCAACCCCACGCTGCTTCGTTACATGGCACAGGGTGCTGTGGCTTACGCTAAGGAACTCGGTTGCGAGCATCCCGAAATCTGCCTCCACCTCGACCACGGTGACAGCTTTGAAACCTGCAAGAGCTGCGTTGACTCGGGCTTCAGCTCGGTGATGATCGACGCTTCTGCACTTCCCTTCGAAGAGAACATCGCGCTCACCAAGAAGGTCGTTGAATACGCTCACGCTCACGATGTGACGGTTGAGGCTGAACTCGGCGTGCTCGCCGGTGTGGAAGATGAAGTTGCTCACGAAGAGAGCCACTACACGAAGCCCGAAGAGGTGATCGAATTCGTAGAACGCACGGGTTGCGACTCGCTCGCCATCTCCGTTGGTACGAGCCACGGTGCTTATAAGTTCAAGCCCGAACAGTGCACCCGCGACCCGAAGACCGGTCGTCTCGTTCCTCCCCCCCTCGCATTCGACGTGCTCGCCGCTATCGAAGAGAAGCTCCCCGGATTCCCCATCGTGCTCCACGGTTCTTCGTCGGTGCCCCAGGAAGAAGTGGACACCATCAACAAGTACGGCGGTAAGCTCCCCGATGCAGTGGGTATCCCCGAAGATCAGCTCCGCAAGGCTGCCGCATCGGCCGTTTGCAAGATCAACATCGACTCCGACTCTCGTCTGGCCATGACGGCTGCTATCCGTAAGGTCTTCGTTGAGAAGCCCGGTGAGTTCGACCCCCGCAAGTACCTCGGACCCGCTCGCGACAACATGCAGAAGCTCTATGAGCACAAGATCGTGAACGTGCTCGGTTCGAACAACAAGCTCGCTCAGTGCTAAACTGACGATGTGGTGAAGCTGTCGCATGCGCCGACAGCATCCCCGCGCCTCTACGCGACGCTCTCCCCTGTGGTGAGTGTCGCGTTTTTTCGTGTGCCGCCGGCAAGGACAGTTGAAGCACACTTGGTGCGCGTCGACGGGAGGAGGCACGCTGCATGTGCTGCGTCGAAGCTGTAGAAGAATACGCGTGAAACCGAGAATCGAACTGCGACGGTGGTGTGCGCGAGACGTCGCATAGTCGTGTGCGTTTCGGGAGCAGCTTCGAAAAATCGTGAGAGGGGGTCTTTCGTGTTTTTCAGACCCTGTGAGCATTGGAAGAGAGAGGGTGGGACCCCTAAGGGGCGAATGACTTAACAACCCCGTGAGAGGGGAGAAAAAAACATAGCCGGACACTTCGCAGTGTCCGGCTATTCAAATAACCAATCTTCTGAGCCGAAGCGCGTCACGACCAATCGTTTTTAGTCTGCACGCTTGGGCTTGTTAGTTTTGTCAAGTCACGTTTAGTAATTTCCCAATTGTGCTTTCGCTTCTTCGTTGACACGCTGAGCAAAAGCCTCAATGGTCATGACTTCTTGTTTTCCGTCGCTGCCTTGTTCGCGCACAGCGACCGTACCGTCGGCAGCTTCTTTTTCCCCGACCACGAGGAGGAAGGGGATGTGCTTGATTTCGTTGTCGCGGATCTTGCGACCGATCTTCTCGCTGCGGTCGTCGATGAGGGTGCGCACATCGAGCGCTTCGAGACGTTCGCGCACTTGCTGTGCGTAGTCGTTGTATTTGTCGGAGATGGGGAGTACCACGGCCTGGTCGGGGGTGAGCCAGAGGGGGAAGCGGCCGGCGGTGTGCTCGATGAGCACAGCCACGAAACGTTCGAGCGAACCGAAGGGGGCGCGGTGGATCATCACGGGACGGTGCTTCTGGTTGTCTTCGCCGGTGTATTCGAGCTGGAAGCGTTCGGGCAGGTTGTAGTCCACCTGAATCGTTCCGAGCTGCCAGCGGCGGCCGATGGCGTCTTTCACCATGAAGTCGAGTTTCGGACCGTAGAACGCGGCTTCACCGTATTCCACGCGGGCATTGAGTCCCTTCTCTTCGCAGGCTTCGATGATGGCCTGTTCGGCGCGTTCCCAGTTCTCTTCCGAGCCGATGTATTTCGAACGGTCGGTCTGGTGACGCAACGAGATCTGCGCTTCGTAGTTGTCGAATTTGAGTGCCTTGAAGATGATGAGGATAATGTCCATCACGTTGAGGAACTCCTGTTTCACCTGATCGGGGCGGCAAAAGATGTGGGCGTCGTCTTGCGTAAATCCACGCACACGGGTCAAACCGTGAAGTTCACCGCTCTGTTCGTAGCGATAGACCGTGCCAAATTCTGCGATGCGCAGGGGCAGGTCCTTGTACGAGCGGGGTTTCCAGGCGTAAACTGCGCAGTGGTGCGGGCAGTTCATGGGTTTGAGGAAGTATTCCTCGCCCTCTTCGGGCGTGGTGATGGGCTGGAAGGAGTCTTTGCCGTATTTGGCGTAGTGGCCGGAGGTGACGTAGAGGTTCTTCGATCCGATGTGCGGCGTGATGACCTGTTGGTAGCCGAATTTCTTTTGGATCTTCTTTAAGAACTCTTCGAGGCGCAGGCGCAGTGCGGTGCCTTTGGGGAGCCACATGGGCAGGCCTTTACCCACAAGGTCGGAGAACATGAAGAGTTCCATTTCCTTACCGATCTTGCGGTGGTCGCGGCGCTTGGCTTCCTCGAGCAGGGCGAGATATTCGTCCAGGAGCTTCTTCTTGGGGAAGGTGATGCCGTAGACGCGGGTGAGCATGGGACGCTTCTCGTCGCCGCGCCAGTAGGCGGAGCTTACGGCCATGACTTTGCAAGCCTTGATGGGAGCCGTGCTCAGCAAGTGAGGTCCGCGGCAGAGGTCGGTGAAGTTGCCCTGCGTGTAGGTGGTGATGTGGCCGTCTTCGAGGTCGGCAATGAGTTCGTTCTTGTAGGTTTGTCCGCGATCGCCGAAGAATTTGAGTGCGTCGGCCTTGGAAATGGCAGCGCGCTGCACAGCTTCTTTCCGCTGGGCGATTTCGAGCATCTTCTTTTCGATCTTGGGGAAGTCTTCTTCGCGGATCACGACACCCTCGGGGGGCATCACATCATAGTAGAATCCGTTTTCGATGGCGGGACCGATACCAAATTGGGTGCCGGGCCAGAGTTCCTGAATGGCTTCTGCCATGAGGTGGGCCGAGGTGTGCCAGAAGGTGTGTTTGCCTTCGGTGTCCTCCCATTTGTAGAGGGCGATTTCGGCGTCTTCAGTGATGGGTCTGTTCAGTTCAACGGTCTGTCCGTTCACGCCGACGGAGAGCACCTCTTGTGCCAGGCGCTGCGAAATGCTTTCGGCGATTTGTAGCCCGGTGACTCCGCTTTCGTATTCGCGGACACTTCCATCGGGAAAGGTAATCTTTATCATCGTAACTGATCGTTATGTTGTTTCGGGGGTTGAGAGGGGAACTCGGTGCCCGCATGAGTGGGGCGAGAGTCGATGTTTCGTTTTTTCGCAAGGGAGCACGCTTTCCGACGAGCAAATTCCCTGGGCACTCCTGCAGATACTAAGTTCGTTATCCAAAGATGATGATTCGGCAAAGTTAGTTTATATGCGTCGAACGACCAAGGGAAACGGGAGTTTTATCGGATTGCTCCGATGATTTCGTGAATGTCTTTGACGCCGTGTTCATCGCACCAGGTGTGGATGCCGTCGATGACCTTCATGGTGACTCCGGGATCGATGAAGTTGGCGGTGCCGATTTGGATGGCTGTGGCGCCGCACATCATGAATTCGATGGCGTCGCGTGCGTTCATGATCCCACCCAAACCGACAACGGGTATTTGCACCGCTTTGTAGACTTGGTGTACCATGCGCAAGGCGACGGGTTTGACGCAGGGGCCGGAAAGTCCGCCGGTGCCGATGCTCAACCGCGAAACGCGGCGCTCAATGTCGACGCTCATGCCCATCAGGGTGTTGATGAGCGAAACGGCATCGGCGCCTTCGGCTTCGACTGCACGCGCAATTTCGGCGATGTCGGTGACGTTGGGCGAAAGTTTGACAATGAGGGTCTTGGGATAGGCGGCGCGCACGGCTTTCACAACGGAGGCGGCACCCGCACATGTCACGCCGAAGGCCATGCCCCCGTCGTGGACGTTGGGGCAGGAAATATTGAGTTCGATCGCGGGGATACGGTCGAGCGCTGTGATGCGGCGGGCGCATTCGGCATAGTCGTCGGGCGACGAACCGCTCACGTTCACGATGGCGTGCGAGTGGATGTCAGTGAGGCGGGGATAGATGTGCTCGGCAAAGTAGTCGACTCCTTTGTTTTGCAGGCCGACGCAATTGAGCATGCCCGATGCGGTCTCGGCCATGCGCGGATAGTCGTTGCCCTCACGGGGGAGTAGGGTGGTGCCTTTCACAATGAAGGCGCCGAGTCGGTCGAGATCGACGAAATCGGAAAATTCCACTCCGTAGCCGAAGGTGCCGGAGGCGGTCATGACCGGGTTTTGCAGAGAGAGATTGCCGAGGTGTACTTCGAGTTGTGCCATCGTAAAGAGATAAATGAGTCGGAGGTGATCTTAGTGTCGGGGGGTAAGCCGTGATTCCGGGCGGTGCTCGCGGTGGGGCGCGGGAAGCGGCGTGCATGGTGCGAGTGGGGCGCTCACCTCAGGGCAAGGGAGGTACCGATGCGACGGGATGAGGTGCTTCTCGCGGAAACGGTTGTCGTTGCGGCATTTATTGCCAGGTGAGTTCGTCGATGTCGAATACCGGTCCCTCCGTGCAGACACACACGTTGCCCTTGGTGGTTTTTTCCACGCAGCACAAGCAGGCGCCGATGCCGCAAGCCATCATGTTTTCGAGCGAAACGCGGCAGGCATACCCCTTTTGTCGTGACAGTGCGGCGACCGCTTTCATCATCGGCACCGGTCCGCAGGCGGCCACCAAGTCGAATTGCTGCGCGTTCCACACCGAGTGCTGAGTGACGAAACCCTGTTCGCCGGCGCTGCCATCTTCGGTGGTGCAGCAGAGTTGACCAATTTCCGAGAAACGCTCGCGTTGCAAAAGGTCGCGTTCAGATCTTCCACCGAGGAGAAACACGGGCGTGTGTCCCGCTGCGCGGAGGGTGCGACCATAGTAGAGCATGGGGGCTGTGCCTACACCGCCACCGACGAGCAGCACCCGGCGTGCGCCCTGTTCGATGGATGGGATGGGAAAACCGTTTCCCAGCGGGTAGAGGCAATTGAGTTGATCGCCTGCTTGCAAATGGGCCAAAGCGCGTGTGCCGTCGCCGACCAAGTGGATGAGCAGATCAAAAGTTCCGTCGGCGACATCTGCGTCGTTGATCGAAATGGGACGGCGCAAGAACGTTGTCGGCGAACCTTCGACGGCCACTTGCACGAACTGTCCGGGAAGGATGGGAGGCATTTCGTGGTCCCGATCGCGGAGGTGCAACAACAAATAGTCGTCACGGAGCATTTCCGCGCGTTCGACGAGGAGGTCTTTGGCAAATTTCTTCATGATGAGGGACTGTCTATGATGAGTACGTTGCAAAAATACGAAAAAGCCCCGAGCCATTGCCACTCTCTCTTCGCTTTTCGCTATCTTTGTCGGCACAAGGATTCCATTCTCCTGCAGATTCTACTTTAACCCAAATGTTCGCGCAGCATGAAACGCCTACTTCTTTCGTTGCTCCTTCTCCTCTTTCTGCTCCCCCTGTCCGCACGCCGCACCATCAAAGTGGCCTGTGTCGGGAATAGTATTACCTACGGTACCGGAGTGGCCAACCGCGAGCAGAATGCCTACCCTGTGGTGTTGCAACGCTTGCTCGGCAAGGGGTATCAAGTGGAGAACTTCGGCAAACCCGGTGCGACCTTGTTGCGTCATGGCCATCGCCCCTATTTCGACCAGCCGGAATTTCGTGCCGCGTTGCAGTTTCGTCCTGATATTGCGGTGATCCATTTGGGCATCAACGACACCGATCCGCGCAACTGGCCGAACTATCGCGACGAATTCATCCCCGATTATCTTGCCCTCATCGATTCTCTCCGCGCAGTCAACCCCCATGTGCGCATTCTTGTGGCGCGCTTGACGCCGATCGGCGTAGACCATCCGCGTTTCGACAGCGGAACGCGCAAGTGGCGCGAAGAGATTTCGCAGGCTGTGCAGCAAGTAGCCGACATCGCTCATGTGGAGTGGATCGATTTCTACGCGCCTTTGGTTGCGCACCCCGACTGGATGCCCGATGCCGTGCATCCCGACGCGCGTGGTGCAGAGGTTTTGGCGAAAGTGGCCTATTCGGGCATCACAGGGCACTACGGGGGGCTGCAACTTCCGCCGGTTTTTGCCGATAATATGGTGCTGCAGCGCGGCATGTCTTTCTATATGAAAGGAAAGGCCGATGCCGGCGAAACGGTGGTGGTGCGTTTGGGCGGTAAAGAACTGGCACGCGGCGTGACCGATGCGCGCGGTGTGTGGAATGTGCGCATTCCTGCGCTCACGGCTGTGGACAGTACGACGTTCACCGTCTCGACCGCTCGCCGAACACTCACTTTTCACAATGTGGCGATTGGCGAAGTATGGCTGTGTTCCGGCCAATCCAACATGGCGTTCAAGTTGCGACAGGCTTCCGACGCGGCTCGTGACCTGCCGAAGGCCGCCGATCGCGGATTGCGCCTCTATCATATGCAACCGCGTTGGGAAACTGACAACGTGGAGTGGGATAGTGCGGCGGTCGACTCCGTATCGCGCTTGCAATACTACCGTCCAGCGCGGTGGGTGGCCTCCTCTCCCCAAAATGCGGCGGACTTCTCGGCCGTGGCTTACTACATGGGGCGCATGCTGCGCGATAGTCTCCGTGTGCCGGTGGGCCTGATCTGCAATGCCGTCGGCGGAACGCCCATCGAGTCGTGGATCGATCGGCCGACACTTGAAGAATACTATCCGCAGGTGTTGCGTCATTGGAAAAACAACGACTTCGTGATGGACTGGGTGCGCGGGCGTGCGGCGAAAAACCTCGCGCGTCGTCCCGGCGGTCGCCATCCTTATCATCCTGCCTATTGCTTTGAGACGGGCATGGTTCCGCTTTTGGATTTTCCGTTACGCGGAGTGGCCTGGTACCAGGGCGAATCGAATGCGCACAACCCCGATTCGTGGCGCTTCGATCTGCTGGCGCGAAGTTGGAGAATGCGGACGGGCGATATCAGTCTTCCGTTCTACATCGTACAGCTCTCGGGGATCGAACGACCGTCGTGGCCTTGGCTGCGCGACACACAGCGCTTGGCGCAGCGTAGTGTCTTCGCCACCCAAATGGTGGTGACCTCCGATTTGGGATTGCGCCACGATGTGCATCCTCCCTACAAACGGCCGGTGGGTGAACGGCTCGCGCAATCGATGTTGCGCCATACTTACAGGCGAAGCACTGCGCCCGTTTCGCCCGAAGTGGGGCTGCAGTCATCAGTGAAGGATGATCGGGTGGAACTTGACCTGCGTGAGGCGCAAGGTTTGCACGGCAGCGACGGACAACCTCTGCGCGGATTTGAAATTGCCGGTGCCGACGAATTGTTCTATCCGGCCACCGTTCAGCTTGATGCTGAGGGCAAGGTGCTGCTCCGCTCGTCGGAAGTGGCGAAACCCTGCTATGTGCGTTACGGTTGGCAACCCTTTCCCACTTGCAATGTGGTGAACGCGGCGGGGCTCCCACTGGGCACTTTCCGCATCCGCTTATAGTCCTGTGGCGGGGAGGGGAGCGGGTTTGTCGGTCCTCATCTTGCACGATTTCATGGAATGATTGTGACGTTGCGGAGCAAAAAATGAAGAAAGTCCCCAGTTTTTTGCTCCGTCGCTTGCTCAACTGCGGAAGAGTTCCTATCTTTGCACCGCAATCGAGAACAAAAGCTTCTCAGATTGGGCGCTTAGCTCAGCTGGTTCAGAGCGTCTGCCTTACAAGCAGAGGGTCGGGGGTTCGAATCCCTCAGCGCCCACATTCTTTCAGACAGCTATCCATCGGAAGATGGGTAGCTGTTTTTTTTGTGCACGAACGAAACGGAGGGGGTTGGGGAGACACACGCAAGTTGGGCGGTCGGCTGTGCGCAAAACCGGCATCGACTGGTCGTGTCGTCGTTTGTTTTTGCGTAGGAATGTCGGTCGGGTGCAGTTTCTCTTGTGAGCGTGTTTGCGCTGTTGTCATAGGTGTTTGGTGTCTCCTCCTCGAGAAACCGATTGATGAATGGCGTTGTTCTCTGAAAAAGCGGAGAGAAAAAGAGAAAAGACGGGGGAAGTTGAGCATTTCTTCCCAGCTTTTTATCCGACTTTTCGCACAACCGCGTACAGCTCCCTTTGACTGACTCGATCGTCGGGAAAGGGCAGCGAATGAGCCCCGGAAGTGATGAACAGAAATGTTTCCTTTTGTGCGCGTGTAGGCTTTTTCGGAATGCAGCTTTGCTCCTTTTTCGGATGCGGCGAGAGCGAAGAATTGAAGTGCGCGGCGGATGAGTAAAAGAGGGAAATTGGCTGTTTTTTCCCGGAGCGTATCCCCCGATTCTGAAAGGCAAAGATGGCGAGCTAAACGACGTTTTGACGAAACCTATATATTTGGTTCGCACTTCTTTTGGTCGTACGAAGATTAAATGTTACTTTTGCATAGACGCCCCATTTTTTGCTCATAGCAGGCGGCGTCGCTTCAAAATTCAATACGAACCCAAGAGGTCTATCCTCTTTCAACCCAAATGCTCAATGGGAATATTCTCGAAACTCTTCGGTCGGAAAGACACTGACAAGCGCGCTCCCGGTTGGCGCGTGGGCGGAACCGAAGATTTTATGACCCTCATTCGTGTTTACTATCAGGCTGTTTTGGCTGCCAATTTCGGTTTGCACGATCTGCGAATGCTGCCCGATTTGCGGGTGTTTAAGCAAACGCTGAAAGTGCCTACGGTGAACAATCGCATCGGTCCGGGCGAAAAGAAAAAGTGCCGGACGATGATGAACGAACTGTACGGCATGCCGGCAGAATTCTTCGACGAAATTGATAGCAGCGTGAAACGCAATTGCCGGAAAGTCAACGATATGCAGCCCTATTTGTTGCAATTCCAAAACTTCTCGCAGGAGTTGATGATGCTGATGGGGAACTTGCTCAACTGGAAATTCCGACTTCCCAGCTTTCTGAAAGGCGTGCTGCGCAATCTCACCGAGAAGGCCGTGCGTGACGTGTTTACGAAAAACAGCTGGAAGGATGAAGCCGTGCGCAAATCGGTGATGAGTGTACGACAATACAGCCAGAAGTTGGGCTATTCTGAAAAATGGATGACTGAATTTGCCTATCATGTCCTGATTCTCGCAAAGAAAGAACCGAAAGCCGACGCTACCGCCGACGAATAAATGCTTGTATCAATCGCCCTCGCGGGTTGCAACGCATGACCGAACAAGAACAACGAACCCTACAGCTATTTGAGACGCGCACACGTCAATTGATCTTGCAGTATAGAGACGCTTCCGAGCGGAATCGCCAATTGCAAGAAGAGATTAGTGCGCGTGATCGGCAAATTGAAGAATTGAAAGCGCAGCTCGATGCGCTCACGCAGGAGTATGCCAATCTCAAAACAGCCAAAATGATCGAAATTAGTTCGGGGGAAAATGCTTCGGCCCAGAAACGCATCGCGAAACTCATCCGTGAGGTGGATAAGTGCATCGCAATGCTCAACGTTTGATTACTAACCGTCTACACTTTGTAAGCGTCATGGCAGAATATACCGATAAACTCTCCATACAGTTGCACGTGAATAACCGCCCGTTGCAAATCACCATCGAGCGCGCAAAGGAGAAAAACTATCGCGACGCAGCAGATCTCATCAACGAGCTGTTCAATCAATATCGTGCCACTTTTCCCCACCAGTCACCGGAGAAATACGAGTCGACCGTCTTGATCGATTTGGCTTACCGGGTCATTGAACTGGAGAACAATACCGATACTTCGCCTTTTGCCGAAACGATCGGCAAATTGAAAGACGAAATTGAAGAGGCGCTCGGTCAACCCGTCGAGGTGACCGAAAACTGAAGGATGCGCCTACGCTTATCTATATGCCTACCTACTTTTTATATCAATGAACCTATCGCACCTTATCGTCGCCCTTGTTTGCATCGCCATCGGTGTGGGCGGCGGATATCTTCTATTTAGATATGTGCTTACCGGCATGCTGCGACGTCAGCTGGATGAAGCCGAGAAAGAAGCACAAGTGATCAAAGAGAAAAAGCTCCTCGAAGTAAAGGAGAAATTTCTCAACAAGAAAGCTGAGCTCGAGAAAGAAGTTCAGCAGCGCAGCCAGCGCATTCTCCAATCGGAGAACAAACTCAAGCAGCGCGAGATGGTGATCAACCAACGCCACGAGGACGTGAATCGTCGCAAGCAGGAACTCGATTCGCAACAAGGCCGTCTCAAAAACCAAGAGCAGCTGTTGGCGCGCAAAGAAGAGGAACTCGGCAAAATGCACGAGCGGGAAATTGCCAAACTCGAGGAACTTTCGGGTATCTCGGCCGAGGAAGCACGCAATCATCTTGTCGAGAGTTTGAAAGCAGAAGCGCAAACTCGTGCGCAGAGCTACGTCAACGAAATCATGGATGAGGCGAAAATCAACGCCAACAAAGAGGCGAAGCGCATCGTGATTCAAACTATTCAGCGTGTGGCCACCGAAACTGCGATCGAAAACAGCGTGACGGTGTTCCACATTGAGAATGATGACGTGAAAGGTCGCATCATTGGACGCGAAGGTCGCAACATTCGTGCGTTCGAGGCCGCGACCGGCGTGGAAATCGTGGTCGACGACACCCCCGAAGCCATTGTGATCAGTGCCTTCGACCCGGTTCGCCGTGAGGTGGCGCGTTTGGCATTGCACAATCTGATTTCCGACGGACGCATTCACCCCGCTCGCATCGAAGAGGTCGTGAGCAAGGTCAAAAAACAAGTCGACGAGGAAGTGATCGAAACGGGCAAACGCACGGCGATCGACCTCGGTATCCATGGTTTGCACCCGGAACTGATACGTATTGTGGGTAAAATGAAGTACCGTTCGTCTTATGGGCAGAACTTGCTCCAACATGCGCGCGAAACGGCCAACCTGTGTGGGATCATGGCGGCGGAGCTGGGCTTGAACCCGAAGAAGGCCAAGCGAGCGGGCTTGCTGCATGACATAGGTAAGGTGCCCGACGAAGAAACTGAATTGCCTCACGCCATTTATGGTGCGAAGATCGCAGAGAAGTACAAAGAGAAGCCCGATATCTGCAATGCCATCGGCGCGCACCACGACGAAATGGAAATGACTTCGCTTATTGCCCCGATTGTGCAGGTGTGCGATGCCATTTCGGGCGCCCGTCCCGGTGCCCGTCGTGAAATTGTTGAGGCATACGTGAAGCGACTCA
>ERZ772999.669-NODE-669-length-21046-cov-4.243342_pt1 | contig 21046 bp, 13 predicted proteins | sample MGYA00511467_ERZ772999 | MGnify/ENA primary metagenome ERZ772999 (study PRJEB29015, sample SAMEA2738064) | human oral metagenome | biome: human oral; feature: human-associated habitat; material: saliva | place: China | collected 2218 ... | reverse complement strand
CGGGGAGGTTTTCGCATTCGGGCGGGGAAAATTCACAATGAAAAGATAAAAACCGTTGGAAATCGGGCTTTTTTTAGGCCGTTCCGCTTGGTCGGCGGATGGTATATGCCTACCTTTGTGGGAAGACATCACTATATTGTAATTCAAGATCCCATGGGCTTCGACGACATCGACATATCCGAAAACGAACTCTTGCGCCGCTATCCTCAAGTGCTCGAGGCCTTACTGCTCGACCACACGACGCATCGTCCCATATTTTGGGCCACCGACCACTATGCCCACCTGGGTGTCGGCTATCAATGGCACGATTCGATCACGCCCGAGCGCATCACGGGCGAACACGGGCGCGTGATTCAGCCGCGGGTGCTCAAGTCGCGCGAACAACAGCTCGACCGCACCAAGCAAATGGCCGAAGTCTTCACCCCGGCCTGGGTTTGCAATGCGCAAAACAACCTTGTCGACGAAGCCTGGTTCGGACGTCCCGACGTGTTCAACCGCAGCGACGAGCGCACCCACAGTTGGGAAACGACGAGCGAGCGCATTGTTTTTCCGAAAGGCAAGACGTGGCAAGACTATGTTCGCGCCACCCGCCTGGAAATCACCTGCGGCGAGGGCCCTTATCTGGTGAGTCGCTACGATTCGGTGACGGGCGAATTCATTCCCCTCGGGCAGCGCATCGGTTTGCTCGATCGCAAGCTCCGCGTCGTGGCCGAAAACACCCTCTCCTCCCCCACCGACCGAAGTCCGGCCCAACAAGCCACGGAATATAAGGCGTGGCGCACCTGGGCATTGGAGGCCTATCGGCACACATTGGGCTATGAGTGGCAAGGCGACAGCCTTTTGCTGGCGCGGGAGTCGCTGCTCGAGACGTTCATCGAGCACCAACATCAGTTTTTCCCCGATGTTGCGCTCCATGCCCAGACGCTGCTTTCCGTCGCCTACGTGATTGCGTGGAATGTGTGGCAAATGGACGGACTGAAAGGCGTGATTCCGGGTTCGTGCCACGCCACCACGCACAGCGAACTCGATCTTTTCGCCCCCGATCCCACAGCCACCACAGCCCCCTGCCCGGGTTGTGCGAGCGGCAACCCCCATTTGCACAACGGCATCTACTGCCTGCTGCGAGATTGGGGCAAGCGCGATCCGATCACGCACAAGAACCACCGCAAAATCCGCTTCGTCGACCTACTTCGCCCCACCCTCTCCTGATCGCCCTCCCGTTTTTCGACGCCTCGTCCCCACTTTTCGTCCCTCTCGGCGAGCTATCTGCCTCCGTTTCTGATATTTGCGTCTATCTTCATTTCTTTTTTATCGTTTAGTCCCCAAAATCCTTTGGCGTCGCGCAAGTTGCTGACGACGTCTTGCGGGGAATGGGTGAGGCATTGAATGAGATCGGGGTAATACTTGGCGTTCACTTCGGCGGCATTGAAGCCACAGAGTGTGCGCTTGGTGATGGCGACGGCCATCGGCGTCTTACATACCACGAAAATGTTTTCTTTGAGCGTTTGTTCCCAAAGTGCTTTGGCGCGATCGGGGGCGATGGCGTTGTGCTTGCACCACTCTTCGTCCAACCGCGAGCGGTAGATGCTATAAGCGGCATAGAGCGGATAGAGACCGCTCTTGGAATTGATTTCCAACACGGTGCTCTTGGGCGAAAACACGCGATCGGTCACGCCGCTGCGCACGATGTGGCGCGGAGTTTCGAGGGCGTGCTCGAAACGCTCGTCCATGAAACAATAACCGCCCAGCGAATCGGAGAGATGTAGGTTGACCACGCGCCAAGGGGTGAGCACCGTTTCCTTATCGGGGTTGCGGAAGGTGGAAAAGAGGGCGGTGAGACGCGAAATGCGTTCCTCGATGGTGAACTTGTCGGCACTGCGGGCCAATTGGCGGATGCGGCGCCCGGCCGCACTGAAGACTTCGGGATCGTAATAGCGTTTGAAGCGCGCGAAGTCGGCTTTCGTCACGCCGGCGGGCATGAATTCCGTCCAAGAAGTGTCGTCAATCAGCTGAACGAAGTTGTCTATCGTGAGTTCGGCGGCTTCGTCGTGCAGATCGGCGCCATAGATGAGCAGCGGCATGCGGATCGAGATGCCGCGCAAGATGGCAATGGCGTTTTTTCGCTGCTTCTTCTTCTCGTTCTCCAGCGCCTTTTGGGCTTCGGCCTCGGGATCGGACTCCTTGGAGGGTTTCTTGTCGGGCGCGGCGGGCGGTTGGGCGTTGTTACCGTCGAGCCCGTTGTCGCTGACTTTGACTTTATCGACCGATTTGAGGGCCTTGGTGGTGCCGATCTTGGCGCGCAGGCCGTTGAAGTCGGCGACATCGGCTTCTTCCAAGCGGAGCAACTTATCATTATATAGTGCGCCGTCTTCGAAACCGGCGTTGACCACGCGCTCAATCTGCACACGTTTGAGTTGTGTGAGGAGGTTGTCGACGTTGAAGGCCTTCATTTGGCTGCCTTTGAGGGCGATGACGGGGCAGAAGCTGAGGAAGTCGGCGAGGGTGTGGCGGTCTTCGGCGGTTTGCTTGCCGGCTTTGTACGACACTTTCGAGGCTTCGGCCAGCATGCGCAGGGCGCGATCGGGCGCAAAGTCGAAGGCATAGCAATTTTCCTTCACGCGACCTTGGTATTCGAAGGGCGTTTGCACGCGAAAGATGGTTTGCATGTAGCCGGCGGCCGAGGTCGACGACGAACCGGCCAGGAGAAACACGCCCGTCCAGGGACGTATGCTCACGCCGGTGGTGAGCCGACCGCAAGAAAGGGTGATGGTATAGGTGGCGCTCGGGTCTTTGCCGATGGCTTTGTTCACCTTTTCGAGCGCGTCTCGACTTTCTTCGTCGGCATCGCCCTCGCCCGCCACGTTCACCACGGTGAAGGCGCCGAAAACGGGGTGGGCTTGCAGTTTCTTGCTCAGGGCTCTGGCCGCTTTGACGCCGGGAAGCACCCAAAGCGTGTGACGAAAAATGCGGCGGAAGTCGGCTTTGGCATAAGGATAGAGCGAATCTTCGTCGTCGCAGCAGAGCAGATCGAGAAAGTCCCCCACAAAGTTGTCGTACACGAAGGCGCCCTGCTCGTCGGTACGGAAAAACTCGCGAAAGTTGAAGACTTTGTCCTCATCGGCGAAGCGATTCATCAGTCGGCCCAGGTCGTAGGTGTAAATATGCATGGCCGGCAGCGAGGCATAGGGATTGGAATCGCCGACATGGTACTCGTCCCACGACATTTTGGCGCGCTGCTCCATGATATAGTCCCAGGTGAAGATCTCGTCTTCGTCATATTGGTCGAAGAGGTTGAAGGGCGTGCCCGAAAGTTGCAGCACTTTGGTGTCGGCATGCCGAAGTTGGTCGATCACCGCCTGCCCCAATTCGGTCTGCGTGCCCTCGTGTGCTTCGTCGACAATGAGCAAATCCCAGTCGGTGGCGAAGATGTTGTCGTTCTTTTCGTGCTGTCCGCCCACTGTTTCCGATCCGCGCAGGTCTTGCAGGGAGGCAAAACACACAATGTGCGCACCTTCGTCGGCTTGCAGCAGCAGTTGGTCGAGGCGCTCCCCCTTTTGCGCCGAACCGTAGTTGTATTTTCCCTGCAATTCGCCCTTTTTCGCTGCGCCCGCGCCCTTGCTGCCGTCGGCAACGGGCTCAGCGGCACGCAGATCATAGAATATTTTTTCAAAGTCCTCATACCATCCGGCATTGACCACGGGGCGATGCGTGACAATGAGGGTGCGTCGGGCGCCCATCTCGCGCACCACCTGCAGCGCCGAGAGGGTTTTGCCGAAACGCATCTTGCAGTTCCAAAGCATTTTGCGCTGCCCCTTGCCTTTGTTCTTGGTGAAATGCTTCACCGCCTTGTCGATGGCTTCGCGCTGTTCGGGGCGAAAGACGATGGGGGCGGGCTCGTTTTGCATTTTCTCCTCGGGAAAGAGACTGCTGCGCCCCTCCTTGGCGGCGGAAATGGCATTTTTTACGGTGGCCAAATCCGTCTCGAACCATTCTTTGCCGAGGCCTTCGTCCGAGAAATCGGGGCGCCGAATGCCCGAGCGGAGCAAAACGCTGTGCACCTGCTTGTCGTCGAACGATTGCAGGACACCCTTGTGGATAAAAGCGGAGCACTCGGTGTAGAGCAACTCATATTTTATGGCCGCCGTTTTCGTGTATTGATCAATTCGCTCGCGTGCCGCTGCGATGAGCAGGGGGTCGTTGGGTGCGGGCAGCTGTTTGCAGTCTTCGGTCAGCTTGGTCATGCCGATTTTCAGGCACCCTTTGTGCAAAGGGTAGTCTGTGGAGAAGACATAAATGACTTGCGGCAGCATAGAACTGGAGTAGGTAGGCATAGGCTTGGGATGGATTTAGGTAAAAAGGGGGACACGAGGGAGATCGGTGTCGCGTTTGAGGGAAAAAGGGTGGTCTTGAGACGCAATTATCGGTAACCCGCCCTATCAAGTGGTGGTGGCGCAAAAGGAAACGGCCAATGGGCAGAAAGCTGTTGTAAATGTTTTTCATTACTTCCAAATGCTCTCTGATCAATTACAGCCACGCTACTCCTCTTTAATCTACCCCGCTGTACGTTGGATACACCGTTCCGGGAAAGGACTGATCGAGTTTGGATTGAAACAGATCAACGATCCGCATTTGGCGCGCTTGCATTTCTATCCCAACTCCAATGAAGTGTTCCGAGAAGTGGGTATCGCCGACGGGCTTTCCGTTGTTTTCAAAGATAGAGAGAAGCAAAAAACAGGATTCGACTACCTCTATACCAAAAACGGGGTAACGACCACCACGCATGCCGATGCACCGGGCGAAAATATGCTTGTGCTCGACCCCGAGGCCGTAACCATCGGCGAGAATATACAGCACATTACCGCACAACGCTTTGCTTTTCTTCATGATGCCGTACTTCCCCGTAGCCTTTTTTCCATCGAAAGTAATTTTGTGGAGAACCATCCCGACAAAGTGCGCCCCTATCGAAAGGGGGAAGCCCTTGCTGCCGATGAAATCAAACTCCTCACGAATGACAAAGCGGGAAAAGCCGGCCGCGCACGCTGGTATGTGGCCAAAGAAGAGGTTGTCACCACAGGACAGGAACATTTGCGCCGCTGGAAGGTGGTGGTATCGAGCGCAAACGCGGGTGGTCAGAAACGAAGTAACCAACTCGAAGTGCTCGATGACCGCAGTGCTTTCGGGCGATCGCGCGTGGCGCTCAAGACTTTCGCCACCGAACGCGAAGCACGTAACTTCTTTGCTTACTGCCAAACCGATTTTATTCGCTACACTTTCCTACTCACAGACGAAAGTCTGAGTTCGCTCGCCAAAATGGTGCCGGATCTGCTCGACTATTCGGACGACAACGGCGTTATCGACTATGCCGGCGACGTGAATGCCCAACTTTATGACCTCTTCGGCATTGATTCTTCGATGCAAAGGCTCATCGCTCGCACGTTAGACGGGAATCAATCATAAAACAACGGCGCACCACAAACGAGTGGTGCGCCGTTGTGGTTCGATTCGCCCTATCCTTCATTCCGATTCGGTGGACGACGGCAGTTTCTCCACGAGTTCTATTTCCTGCGCCGTGAGTCCATATTTCTTATATAGCTGCCGGTCGATCATTGCCACGCTCTGCGTCCAGTCCACCTCGGATTGCGCCGTGAAATCAGGCAAGGGCACATAAGCATACACCTCGCATTTCCCCCCTTGATCCTGCTTCCGAATGGAAACAAGGAGGCGGAAAAACTTCGTCTGCATGTATTTGTCGCAATGGTCGCGGGCCTCTGCCGAGCTGAAGGGGAATACCTGCAAAAAGGTCTCCGTGCACATCTCATTGGGCCCGGCTTTGTAGCTCTTGAACGGTTTGTCATACATGCTGCCTGCACCCCAATTTCGAGGAATGAACAACTTATAATCGTTCAACCCCGTGCGTTTGGGCAAAGGGTAGTCTGCCGGTGCGTAACGCAACACGCGTTTCGTCTTTTCGTTCAGGCCTACCATCGTGATGCCACCCGGTATATTCTTTTTCGACACTCTCGGCAGCCCATACTTCGAGGGGTCTTTGAAGAAATCGCCGCGGATCCCGTAAGGTCTCATCTCCGAAACGATCGTATCAAACTTCTTTTCTTTGCGCGCCTTGCGTTGTGCGAGCACTTTTTCCAAGATCGAAAGTACTCTCGGGTCGCGAATGAAAATATCGAGGTCATTCTTTTTCAGGAATCGGAAACTCTCGAGCGTTTCCCCCTCCGCGGTGTGAGAATAAACGTGGCAGACTTCGTTCCATTGCTTATTCCACAAGAAATAGCAGATTCCGCCTTTGATTTCCACGTTGCTAAACAGATCGCGCGCGTTGTAGAAATCATGAAGTGTGGCAAAATGCCGATCGGCCAGCGTGGCATTGCGGAATTTATCGAGCCCTCTACCTCCGGTGTACCATCTTGCGGGCATTATCATCGAAATAAAGCCCGGTCCCATGGACTTGGCCAAGTCGACAAACCGATTATATACCGGAACTGCGCTTGCCGCATTGCCCCCATCGAGCACTTGATAGGGCGGGTTACCGATAATTGCGTGGGAACCGAAGCATTTGGGCAAAAAGCCGTAACTTGCCGATCGGAAAATCTCATCAACCTTCTACTCCTATGCGCAAGAACATCGATCCCCATGCCAGTCTGCCGGCATTTGAGCAAAGTCTCATCGACGACAACCTCGCCCCCAACACCGTGCGCGCCTATGTCAAAGCGGTGCGCGACTTCTTGGCGCGCTTCCCGGCGCTCAACAAGGAAAATCTGCTCCGGCATCGCAGCGCCCTCATGGAGCACTATTCGCCCAAGACCGTGAATCAGCGGGTGATGGCCATCAATCGTTGGCTCCTCGCGCTGCGGCGGCCACAATGGCGGCTCAAAGGCGTGCGCCTCGGGCGGCGCTCGTTCGTCGAAAACGTCATCAGCCAAGCCGACTATCTCTATCTCTCGCGGCGACTGCGAGAGTTGGGCGAACTGCGTTGGCACTTCGTGGTGCGCTTTCTCGCCGCCACCGGTGCGCGGGTGAGCGAGTTGGTACAACTTCGCGTCGAGCATGTGCGCCGTGGCTTCGTCGATCTCTACACCAAAGGCAACAAACAGCGGCGCATCTACATTCCCCTCACGCTGCGCAACGAGGCGCTGGCATGGATCGCGCAACGCGGCGCAGACATCATCGGGCCGCTCTTTGTCAACTACCGTGGTCGCTGCATCACCCCGCGGGGCATCGGTGCCATGCTCCGTGTTTGGGCGCAAAGGCTGCACCTCGATCCCGCCCTGGTGCACCCCCACGCCTTCCGCCACCGCTTTGCCAAAAACTTCTTGGCCGTTCACACCGATTTGAGTCTACTGGCCGACCTCTTGGGGCACGAGAGCATCGAGACCACGCGCATCTATCTCCGCCAGTCGAGCGGCGAACAACACGCACTGGTGGATCGCGTGGTGACGTGGTGAGGGGCGCCGGCGAGGAGGGCGGGCGGCGGGTCAGCGCACGGCTACCTCGGTGCCACTCCCGCCTCCGCAACGCCGGCCTCGTGCTCGCATTCGCCGAGGCCGCGGCTTTTTTCGATGCGTCGCACTCGACTATTCGGCAAGATTGCGTATATTTGCGCAGGCGCGCACGGCGCAGGCGAGAAAACCTTCGCGTTTTTGCGCCGAAACGGGGAAGCTCCGCTCAATAACAGGGGCCTTTCGGCTCGCTCCCCCGCCTTTCGCCCCTCGCAGTCGCCCCGTCGCCCCACCCTCCCACAGTCCACCGCCTATGAACTCCCTCTTAGCCCGGTTGCGTCGCTACTTCGTTCGTCGTCAAGACGACCGTCGCAACGAACGCGCCGAAGACTTCCTCAAAGCCCTGCTCGAAGTCGGCGGCACCCTGCCCCGTTCGGCTTGGGACGAGCAGTTTGCCCGCCTCGCCCTCGAGCCCGACACCGCCGCCCAGACGTTGGGTCGGCTCGCCCTCGAGGGGCGTGTCGACATCACCGCCGACGGCGTCGCCCTCACCTCGGCGGGTCGTCGCGATGCCCTGGCGCTGATGCGCGCCCACCGCATCTATGAGCAGTATCTGGCCGAACACTCGGGCTACGCGCCCGCCGAGTGGCACGAACGCGCCCACCACATGGAGCACCGCCTCGATGCGCGCGAACGCGAGCGCATGGCCTCGCTCTTGGGCAACCCCCTTTTCGACCCCCACGGCGACCCCATTCCCACCGCCGGGCTCACCCTGCCCGCCCTGCCCGCCGGTGCGCGCGACACGGCGGCCGAGGGTCTGCCCGAAGCGGGGACATTGCTGCGCGTGGTGCACATCGAAGACGACGACGCACGGCGCTTCGCCCGCATTGCCGCCACGGGTTTGGCCAAAGACGCCGTGGTGCGCGTGGCTGCGGGCGCTGAGGGCAGCTTTGCCTTCGACTATGAGGGCGAACACTTCGCGCTGCCCGCCGCCGACCTCGCCGCCATCGACCTCCGCCCCCTCACGCCGGCCGAAGCCGCCGAAGTGCCCACCGACGCCTTCCGCATGAGTCGGCTCGCCGAGGGGCAAACTGCCGTCGTTTCGGGTCTTTCGCCCTCGTGCCGCGGTGCATTGCGCCGCCGACTGATGGACCTCGGTTTCGTACGCGGCTCGCGCGTGTCGGTCGGCATGCGCAGTCCGCTGGGCAACCCCGTGGCCTATGTGGTGCGCGGCACGGCCATCGCGTTGCGCCGCGAACAAGCGCGCCAAATCATCGTCACTCCGTTATGAAATCCCCCTCTTCTTCCTCCTCCGCTCCGCTTCCGCACGCTGCCTGCGCCGCGTGTCCCACCGCTTCGCTCCACTCCCTGCGCCGCCACGGCGAGACGGGGGGCGAAACGCGCTATGTCGTGGCGCTCGCCGGCAATCCCAACACGGGCAAGAGCACTGTTTTCAATCGCCTGACGGGGCTGAAACAGCACACCGGCAACTGGCCGGGCAAGACCGTGGGCAAGGCCGAAGGCTTCTTCGACTTCGGCGGCGAGAGCTATCGCATCGTCGACCTGCCGGGCACCTACTCGTTGGCCTCCACCTCGGAGGACGAGGAGATCGCCCGCGACTTCATCCTCTTCGGTCAGCCCGATGTGACAGTGATGGTGGCCGACGCCACGCGCCTGGAGCGCAACATGAACATGGTTTTGCAGGTGCTGCAAATCACCGATCGGGCGGTGCTGTGCGTCAACCTCATCGATGAGGCCTCGCGCAACCACATCTCCATCGATCTCCGCGCGCTCTCTCGGCGTCTGGGCATCCCGGTGGTGGGCGCCTCGGCTCGTTCGGGTCAGGGCATCGGCGAACTGCTCGAAGCGGTGCGCGCTGTGGCCTCCGGAGCCTACGTTTGTCGGCCCCCTCGCGGCTTCGATCTGCCGGCCGATACGGCCGCCGAGGTCAATCGCCTCACCGCGGCGGTGCGCGAAGCCCACCCCGAACTGTCCAACGCCGAGTGGATCGCCACGCGCCTGCTGGAACGCGACGAAGGCGTGCGGCGGGCCTACGCCACCCCCGAGCTCAACGCCCTGGCCGACGAGATTCACCTGGCCATCGGCCACAACTTCCACGACCGCTGGATGGAGCAGATCTATGCTCGCGCGGGCGAAATCTGTGCCGCGGCCGTTCGGCGTCCCGGCGGCGAGGGCCTCTTGCCGCTCGACGTGAAGCTCGACCGCATCCTCACGCATCGCTTCTGGGGCTTCCCCATCATGCTTGTCTTGCTCTCGCTGGTGTTCTGGTTCACCATCATCGGCGCCAACTATCCCTCGGCCTGGCTCGACTCGCTGCTGGTGGGTTGGGGCCACCCTGCGCTGCGCTCGGCGTTCGAAGCCATGCATTCGCCCGAATGGCTCACCGGTCTGCTCGTCGACGGGATGTATCTGACCACGGCATGGGTGGTGGCGGTGATGCTGCCCCCGATGGCGGTGTTCTTCCCCTTGTTCACGCTGTTAGAAGACTTCGGCTATCTGCCGCGCGTGGCTTTCAATCTCGACGAACTCTTCCGGCGTTCGGGCGCCCACGGCAAACAGGCGCTGACCATGAGCATGGGCTTCGGTTGCAACGCGGCGGGCGTGGTGGCCACGCGCATCATCGACTCCGACCGGGAGCGGCTCATCGCCATCCTAACGAATAATTTCTCGCTCTGCAACGGTCGTTGGCCCACACAGATCCTTTTGGCCACGCTCTTCGTGGCAGCGGCCTTTCCGCGCGAATACGGTCCGACGGTGGCCGCGGTGGCCGTGATCGGCGTGCTGGTGTTGGGCATTGTGCTCATGTTCGCCTCGTCGTGGGCGCTGTCTCGCACGGTGTTGCGGGGCGAAGTGTCGACGTTCCACCTCGAATTGCCGCCCTATCGTCCGCCGCAGTTTTGGCGCACGCTCTACACCTCGCTCATCGACCGCACGCTGATCGTGTTGTGGCGCGCGTTGACGTTTGCCGCCCCCGCCGGTGCGCTGATTTGGCTCACGTGCAACATCGAGGTGGGCGGCGCTTCGATCGCGGCGCACCTCATCGGTTGGCTCGACGCGCCGGCGTGGTACATGGGCCTCAACGGCATCATTCTTCTGGCCTATGTACTGGCCATTCCGGCCAACGAAATCGTGATACCCACCATCTTGATGCTCACGCTCATGGTGTTGGGGCAGGCCGACGCGGCGAGTGCGGGCGTGCTCACGGAGGGCAGCGCCGAACAGACGCGGCAGATTCTGCTGGCGGGCGGTTGGAATCTGCTCACGGCGGTGAACCTCATGCTCTTTTGTCTGCTGCACCACCCGTGTTCGACGACGCTCTACTCTATATATAAGGAGACGCGCTCCTGGCGCTGGACGGCACTCTCGGCGTTGCTCCCGCTTTCGCTCGGCGTGTTGGTCACGGTGATCGTGGCCACCGTGTGGCGCTGGGTGCAATGAGCGCAGTATCGGCTTGCCCACGCGCGGTGTCGGCGTGAGGTGGGCCGCCGCGTGTGCCCCGCCCGCTGCTGCTGTCGGTTGCTTTCCGTCGGCAGGCAGCGGGCGGGGTTTTCGGTGGGTGCGCACTGCGATTTCGGCGCGCAGGGCCGTGTCGGGGTTGCCTTTTCGCCCCGTGCGACACGGCCCTGCGCGCGTTCGCTTCGAGCGCCCGCGCACCGCCCGCGACAAGGCGCGACGAACGCCCCGCGCTTTGCACAGAACAATTGGCAAATGCCGCGCATTCACACAATAAAGTCTAACACGCGAGAAAAAACTGGGGGGAAATCGCACACAATCGGCCCACGTCCACTATATTTGCCGAGCAATCAACCTCTCGTGTCCCCTGCGGACACCTCACCACCTCAATCCGCGTTGCTCCGGCTACGTCCGACCTCCCAACGGTCTCCCCATTCGAACACAGACTTCCGCGCAGTTGCTCGACGGTCACGCGCTGTTCCGGCTCGCCCACGCCTCGCGAGCGGAACCCTCCCGCCCGGGCACGCAAAAAAACCTACAAACGGCGTATGAAAAAACAATATCTCTCCGCATTCGCCCTTGCGCTCTTCGCCTCCACGGCCTTCGCGCAGACCAATCCTGTTCGCACTGTCGCAGAAGTGGCAGTACCCACTGAAAACACCACGGGCAAAGACGTGTACATCGTCTTGGGCAACAACCTCTCGGCGCGCATCAACACCAACGGCGGAAGAATCACCGGCCAGGCCGCCGGTTCGCCCGTGCGCATCGTGACCGTCAATGCCACCGACCACGTTTACAAGATCTACGACGTGAAGAGCGGCAAGTGGTTTGCCAACAAAGGCGGTGCCACGGCCCCGAAAGCCGACAACCAAGTGACCCTTTCGGACACCCCCTCCGAGTGGTACATCTATAATAACAACAACGGCAGCGACGCCACGCTGCTCGACATCGCTCCCAAGGTAGACGGCGCCGCCATCACCGACGGCACCATCGCTTCGTGGAACTTCTTCGCCGGTTATGCCGCGGGCAAAGCCGTGGGCTACTGGGATGCCAACGACGGCAACTCCGCTTGGCGCCTGTATGACCCCAAGGCCTTGGTGAAATCGAGCGTCGCAGCGCTCGCCGCTGTGGATCCTTCGGCTGCCGCCGCCGCCAACAACGCCATCGACGCCGCGAGCGACGAAGCAGGCTACGCCGCTGCGCTCAAAAATTTCCGCCAAGCCCTCGACGGCCACAAAGTGCGCTTCGCCAACTCGGGTCGCAGCACGAAAAACTACCTCACGCTCTCGCCCGCCTTCGTTGCTACCGGTGACGCCACCGCAACGCCCGGCGCAGAAGACGTGTTCGTGCTCAACTATCACGCCGACAACGACAATTTCTCGTTGCAACACGCCGTGACGGGCCGCAACTTGGCCGATGTGCCCGGCCGCGACCAAGCCGTTCCCTCCACCACGAGCGATACCACGCGCTACGATCTGCTGTCGAACGACAAGAACAATACGATCTCGCTGTGCAACGTGAGCACCAACGCCGATAAGAACTATCTGCACCTGGCCGGTTTCAAGAGCGGCAGCCAGTTGGCCGTAGTTCGTTGGGAAGCCGGCAGCGGAGACGCCAACAATGCCTCGACTTGGACGATCGAAAACGCCGACGACATCGACGACAGTGCACTGCTCTCCGCAGCCATGCGGCGTTATGCCCTCATTCCCATTCCCTCAGACGCGGGCGAACTCCTCGGCCAGCGCACGGTGACGGACGAAGTCTACCCACTCCTGCAGAAATTCAAGAATAACGAGGAACTCACGCTCGAGGAATATCAACAACTCCTCTCGGCCCAAGCCGACAATCGGTTCTATGAGCTGAATATGCCCGCCAAAGGCCTGTTCTTCAAGATCAAATCGAACGACGGCACGCGCTATGTCACTGCCACCGGCGCCACAGACGGCGCTTGGCAGCTGAAAACCACGACCGATGCCGCCGACGAAGGCACGATCTTCGGCTACGACGGCGAGCACCTCGTGTCGCTTTCTACCGGCCGCGCCATGTATCTGACAGACGGTAGCAAAGCCAAGCTCGCCGACTACAACGAAACGAACTTCGGCACCGTGGAATTTGGCGCCACGCCCGACAATAAATATGCGGTCTTCGTCAAACAAGGCACGAGAACAGCCACGATGTACCTCTGGCAGAACGCTTCGAAACCGGGTGTCGACGGTTTGGGCGGTAAGAACACGGGCGATGTGCTCACGCACCTGCAGCTCGAAGAAGTGGGATCCGTGCCCGTCCACCTCAACACGGCCGGTCTCGCCACCTTCACTCCCGCTTATGACATGGTAGTGCCCGACGACGTGGAAATCTACGTCGCTTCGCAATACGACACCGCCCACCAGCGCATCAACCTCTCGCAGGTTCAGGGCAAGGTGATCCCTGCCGACACGCCCGTGCTGCTCTATGGCGCCGCTTCCATGACGATTCAGCTCACTTACGCCGGAGAAAACGACACCGCCCCCACGGTCAGCACCAATGCCTTCCGGGGCAGCTTCGTTCCCTCGGCAGTTCCTGCCGGACAAGAGGGCCGCGTGCTCAACGAAAATGAGTTCATCAAGGTCTTTCCCACCTACGTTCGCGGCATGCGCGCCTTTGTGAGCGCCGCTCCCTCGGCCGGCACGCGCACCGCCCTGGCCTTCCCGGGTGTGACCGCCGTCGAAAGCGTGAAGACTGCCTCCGAAGCCGAAGCGCCCATCTATGATTTGAGCGGTCGCCGCGTGACGAAGCCCGTGGCCGGACAAATCTACGTGCAAAACGGCAAGAAGTTCTTGCAGCGCTAAGGCCCTTGCGCCCTGCGGCGCCCAACCCCACTCTATGAACCGTGAGACAAGTAAATGCCCGACCCCTTCGCGCATTTACTTGTTTCCGCGTTCATCGAAACCGCATTCAACAACGAGAATATATTCAACAACTAAACTCAATCATCAAGATGAAAAAGTACACAACTCCCGTACTCACGCAGTACAATATGGCTACCGAAGGCCTGATGACGCTCGTAAGCCTCGGTGCCGGTAACAACAATAAGACCTCTACTCCCGGCAGTTCCCAAACCTTCGAGAAGCAGTTTTCGATCTGGGGCGACGACCAAGCCGCCGACGAAAGCGACGACATGGACTTCAACAGCACCGGCATCTTCTAAAAGCTGCCGCACGGCGTCTCTCGGGACGCCACGCTCGCTCCATTGCAGCCCGCTCTGTGCGGGAAGCCCCCACTGTGGGACTTCTCGTCGGAGCGGGCTTCGTCGTCTTTGCGCGGCAAGGTCGACGAGGCGACGCTGCCCAAGTGCATCGCTCCCACTGCCGAGGAAACAGCCCGATCGCGAGCACGGCCACACCGCACACTCCGGCAAGAACAGCGCGCCGCGCGCATAAAAAAACACGCAGACCTGAACGGAAAGTAGGCTACTTTCGGCTCAAGTCTGCGCGTTTTTGCACCTCCTCCTCGGTTCGTCGGGTGCGTGGCGGCACGAAGGCGGCGTTTCAGTCCACCTCGTCGTCGTCGTCGCCCCAGGTCCACACGCCGTTGCGCAGTCGGGCGGCAGCGGGCGGGGACTTCGGGCACGCAGCGGGCGGCATTTCGGCGGCCGTGGGGGGCTCGGCAGCGGCGGCGAGGGCATTCCGCAGGGAGTTGGGTCCTTCGGGTGCAGCGGCCGCACGTTCGCTCACACGGGCGGGGGCATTCCCCTCCGCATCGGGCCCTTCGGCGGCGAAGCAGGCCGTCGGGAGCGCACCGATCGGTCGCTCGTCGGCCAGATCGAGGACTGCGTCGTCGGCAGTGGCATCGCGCGTTTCCCAGTCGCCCGCAAAGCGCTGTCGGGCCGCCTCTTCGATGCGGAGAAACTCGGGCGTGTTGTGGTAGGCGGTGTGTTTGCGCAGCATCTCCTCGAAGGGCGCCACGGCATGGCGGTAGGCGGCGAGTTCGTTCTGCTGTTGCACGGCGTGGCAGGCCAGTTGGTTGATTTCGCGCTCACGTTCGCGGCGCAGGTTGTCGCACACCACCGCAAGGAGGGGGCCCAGCACCACATCCACCAGGTCGTGACCGCGCATATAGAGGTAGGTCTTGTCGGGCGTCACGCCCAGTTGCTGCAACTCGTCGCGCAGGGGCTTGTAGGTGGCGCGTGCCTGCGGAAAACGGCGTTGTAGCGTGGCGATCTGGCGGTTCACGCGGCGGCGGAGGGCTTCGATCATGCGTTCGGGGTGGTGAAGTTGCACCTCTCGCAGCTCAACTGTGCGCGCAAAGTCGGTGAGCGAAAATTGGGTGTAGAAGCCGTAGCGATAGGCCCACACGTTCCACACCAAGAGGGGGTGGACGGTGCGGGAGAAGGCTTGGAGAAAGGCGCGGAAGTCGAAGAGTTCGCGATCGTTGAGCGTGGCCATGACACACACGCGGTGCAGCACGTCGGCATGGCACTGCAAATTTTCGATGGCGTAGACCCCGGTGTGCAAAACGTGGGGCGAGCGGCACACCACGGCGCTGGTGGGGGTGGCGCCCTGCATCAAAACGTCGTAGTCGGCGTCGACACAGGCGATCATGTGGGGGCCGAGCCGGTTGGCCAAGGCGATCTTCTTGCCCCGGCCCAGGGTGACGCGCGAGGGGAGGACCACTTCGAACTGCACGTGCGGGGCCGCTCGGGTGAGCACATCGCGCCAGAAGAGGATGTCGTCGTAGCTCTCGACGTAGGCCACGGCGCGCGGTCGTGCACGCCGGCCTTCGAGGCGGGAGGCAGCGGCGATGTAGGCAGAATTGAGTTGGGCGGAGAGGCGAGACATGGCAGTGGGGGGCGAAAAAGTGCGGGACACGAGGGCAACTTGCGCGGCCGGCCGTGCGACACGGGCGGGGCGGCCGAAAAAGCAGCCGGCGGCGAGCGCCTCAGCGGGTGATGTCCTCGATTTCGGTGACGTGGTCCTCCCATCCGTCGAGGATCACGGCGGGCGAGTGGGTGGTGAGAATGATTTGCGCGCGGGGGTTGAGCGCACGCACCATCGAGATGAGTCGCTTCTGCCAATCGAAATGGAGACTCACCTCGGGTTCGTCCATGAAGAAGACGGTGGGCCGGCGGTCTTGCACGAGGGCAGTGAGCAGGAGAATGAGCATTTGCTTCTCGCCCGAGGAGAGCACGTAGGGCGAGAGGGGCTCATCGTATTGTAGGAAGCGGAGCTCGTTGCTCGAACGGTCGAGGTGCTTGCCGGTTTCGCTGAAGAGGTCGTCGATCAGGTCGCGAAACTGCGTTTTGGCCGCGGCGGCTTCGGCGGCTTCCTCGCGGGCGGTGTCGCTCCCCTCGGTGAGGAGCGCGATCATGCGGTTGCCCACGTTCACTTGGTAGTCGAGATAGCGGCGTTGCAAGCGGTAGAGTTGCCAGTCGAGTTCGGTGACGATGGCGCCGTCGGCGAGGGTGGCGATGCGCTCGGCGGGGAGGATGCGGCTGTCGACGGAGCGGACGAGATCGTAGCGCACGAGTTCGGCATCGTCGGGGGCGAGGGTGAGGGCCACATCGTCGTGTTGTCCGCCGCGCAGGGTGCCGGAGGGCGCGAGATGGGCGGCGCGCTGCACGAGGCGGGCGAGGATGGTGCTCTTGCCGGCACCGTTTTTGCCGCTGAGCACGTTGACATCGGGCCGCAGTGTCCAGTCGATGGGCTTTCGCCCGTTCCAAAGACTGCTGATCTCGATGCGTCGGATGTGAGTTGCGTAGTGAAAATCCATGTGCCTGGAGGTTTTGTGACCGCAGCGTGCGGTGTGCCGACAAATATAAGCATAAAAGCGGAGCCGATCGCCCCCTTCGGTCGCCAAAAGGGAGGGGAACGTCGATTTTCGCCCCTTTTTCGTCGGGTCGTTTCGCTTTGTTGTGAAAGCCGTCGTGGCGTAAGTGCGTGACAATGGGTAACTTTGCGACACAGAATACGAAAATATGACGGCCTTTTTGGCTTTGCGATTGACAAAGTGCAGCCGGCCGCCCCACAGACTTAACGATTCCTCCCCATGAAGAAGGTACATTATCTCCCCCTCGCCCTGCTGTTGGGCGCCGGCGTGGCGTTTGCCGCCCCACGGCGCGTGGTCACGGGCACCGTGGTCTCGCAGAAAGACGGCCGACCCCTCGAGTTGGCCACCGCTCGCCTGGTGTTGCGCGCCGACACCACGAAGTTTTTGGCCGGCGCCGTGACCGACAGCCTCGGGCGCTTCCGCATTGTCACCGACACCACGGCCGCCCTGCGGCTGCGCGTGGGCTTCGTGGGGCTGCGCTCTGCGGGGCGCGACGTGAACTTCGCCGCGGGCGGTGCCGACAGCATCGATGTGGGCACGCTGGCCCTGGCGGGCAACGACATGGCCCTGCGCGCCGCTGTGGTGAGCACGGCCGCTGCCCGCGTCGAACAGCAGGGCGACACCACGGTGTTCAACGCTTCGGCCTTCCGCACGGCCGAGGGCTCCACGCTCGAGGCGCTCGTCAAGCAACTGCCGGGGGCCGAGGTGAGCGACGACGGCACGGTGAAGGTGAACGGCAAGACGGTGAAGGAATTTCTCATCAACGGCAAAGACTTTTTCAAGGGCGACACGAAGGTGGCCATGAAGAATCTGCCCACCAATCTCGTCTCGCGCCTGAAAACCTACGACAAGAAGAGCGACTACGCCGAGCAAACGGGCGTGGACGACGGCGAAGAGAGTTTTGTGCTCGACATCACCACCAAACGTGAGCTGAACCAGAGCCTCATCTCCAACCTCGACCTGGCGGGCGGACGCGACGACAAGGGCGACGGCCTCTACTCGGCCAAACTCATGGGCATGCGCTTCACCGACCGCTCCCGCGTGGGCCTCATCGCCTCGCACAACAACGTGGCCGACCGTGGTTTCGGCGGTCCGCGGGGCTTCGGGGGCAACAACACCGGGCGCACCACCTCGACCATGGCGGGCACCGACTTCTCGTGGGACAACGGCCGCGGCAAATTCGAAGCCGGCCGCCTCGAACTGGGGGGCAACGCCATCTACTTCCGCAACGACAACCGCACGGAGACCATCTCGTCGATCGAAAACTTCGTCACCGCCACGCAAAAAGGGAGCTTCGACGCGGCCCACGCCGACAGCCACGGCCTGAACCAGGACTTCCACGCCCGTCTGCGCCTGAAGTGGAACCCCGACTCGCTCACGCAACTCTCTTTCCGCCCGAACTACGACTTCAGCACGGGCCGCACGACGCAAAACTCGCGCTCGGCCTCGTTCGACACCGATCCCTTCGCGCGCTACGGGGTGAGTGCCGTCGACGACGTGCTGGCGCGCACCCACGCCACCCCGCTGCGGGGCGACACGGTGCACGTGGCCGACGATTTCCTCAAGAACGTCAACACGCGCTACGACCTTTCGCGCACCACCACCCACAAGGTGGAAGGCGAACTCAACCTCACGCGCCTCATCGGGGGGCGCAACGGCCGCAACCTCGCCTTCGAAGCGCGCGGCGGCTACACCACCACCGCGGCCGACGCCTATTCGCGTGCCGACCTCTACAAGCGCGTAGCGGCCGACGCCGCCGGACCGCGACTGGCCGCGGGCGGCACCCACCAGTTCTCCGACCGCCCCTCGACGCAGTGGAACTATCGCGTGGGCCTCTCCTACGTGCAACCCCTCGTGGGCAAACTCCTGCTCGAAACCCGCTACGCTTACGAACACAAATACACCTCGGGCGACCGCACCCTCTACAACCTCCTGAGCCTCGACGGCTACAACACGCTGAGCGACTTCCTGAGTGCGCACACCGACTTGGGCACGATCTCGCAACTCTACGTGCCGGGCTCGTCGAGCACCCTCTCGTGGCTCGATCCCGCCCAACTGCTCAGCCGCCTCAACGCCGACGACGTGCAAGCGGCCGTGCGCGACGCCCAAAACTCGCAGCACGCCACCTATCGCTACGACAACCACCGCGTGAACCTCGGCCTACGCTACAACGTGGGCGCCGTGCGCCTCTCGGCCGGCGTGCAGTTCTCGCCCGAACGCACCCGCCTGCAATACGAGCGCGCCGCCATCGGCCGCATCGACACCGTGCGCAATGTGCTTAACTTCGCCCCCAACGTGCGCCTGCGCTATGCGTTCTCGAAAACCGCCAACCTCGATTTCAACTACCGCGGACGCTCCTCGCAACCCTCCATGACGCAGCTCATCGGCGTGGTCGACAATGCCAACCCCCTCCGCATCTCGGTGGGCAACCCCGGGTTGCGCCCCGTGTGGAACCACGAGATGCACCTCTTCTATAATGCCTACAACGCCGAACGCCTGCAGGGCCTCATGGCGCACGCCGACCTCACGCTCTCGACGGGCAACATCTCGCAACTCACCGTCTACGACGACGTGACGGGCCGCCGTTTCACCCGCCCCGAAAACATCGATGGCAACTGGAACGCCGCGGCCGGCCTGACTTTCAACACGCCGCTCGATCGCGCCAAGGTGTTGAACCTCGCCACCTCGACCGATGCCAACTTCACCCGCTCGGTGGGCTACGTGGCCACTTCGGGCGCCGCCTCCACCCTGCCCGACGCGCCTTCGCTGCGTGAGGTGAACGCCCTCTTCGCCGGCGTCGTGGCCGACAAGAGTCGCACCGCCGTCACCGCCCTCTCCGAGCGCATCGATCTGTCCTACCGCCGCTCGTGGTGGGACGCCACCCTCAACGGACGCGTGGCCTACCAGCACTCCAACTCCTCGCTGCTCACCACCGGCCGGCTCGACACCTGGAGCTTCGCCTACGGCGCGGAGGCCAACTTCACCCTGCCTTGGGGCATGACTTTCTCCACCGACCTGCGCATGACCTCGCGCCGCGGTTTTTCGACCTCGGCCTTCAACACCAACGAGCTCGTGTGGAACGCCTCGCTCTCGCAGTCGCTGCTGAAAAACAAGGCCCTCACCCTGCGCCTGGAGGCTTTCGACCTCTTGGGCCGGCAGAGCGAGGTGAGTCGTTCGCTCACCGCGCTGGCACGCACCGACTCGTGGACCAACATGCTCAACCAATACGTGATGCTCCACGCCATCTACCGCCTCAACCTCTTCGGCGGCGCCAAAATGCCCGAGCCGCCTGAGGGCCGCGGCCCCGAAGGTCGCCCCGGCAGCAAGTTCCGCCCCGTCATGCCCCCTCCGGGTGGCGGACACGGTGGCCCCGGCGGTCGAGGCCCGCGCTTCTGACCCGCGGCACGCTTGCGCCCATGGCCACACGCACCCCGCTTGCACCTTCTCACGGTGCAGGCGGGGTGTTTTGCGTGGAGGCGATCAGACCGGGCCCGAGGAGGCCGGCTCCCCACCGCGGGGCTGCACGAGCCGCTTCGGCACACGGCGCGAAACGACGGCACCGACCGCCCACACCGAGGCGACACGCGGGCGGACGGGCACGCCTGGCCCACCGACGGAGCCCGCAGTGCTCGCAAAAAAGCGGCGACCGGCCGACGAAAACCCGCAGCTTTTGTGCCATAACGCCCCGCTTTCTTCGTCGCGGCGGGAGCGCGGCGGCAAAAGGCCGAAAAGCAGCGCGAAACCACGGATGCAATCACCGAAAGGACAAAAACATTAACTTCTCACCACCGAATCATCAGCAAAAACACGTTTTCACGCCGTGCACTTCCGGGGAAATGCAGGCCGAAATTCGCACGTTTCGTCGGTTGGGGAGGAAACCGGGGGGCGGAGTATTCATTTTATTTCAAGGCTTCGCGAACGAAAAACAAAAAAAGAATCGACAACGCACAGGAGGATGCGCCACAAATTGTGCATTTTCACGCTTCGACCCACTCACCTTGTCCGATCGTCCAACGATTGCCCGCGTCGACGCTCAAAATCAACGCTTTGTCCTTTCGCTTCGTGGGGCACAATGGGCAAAAAACACTCGCTTCGGGTGCGCAATTCCCCATTTTTCGTGCAAGTCTGACGACAAAAACCGGTTATTTCACCTCCGAAGGCCGTTAATTCCATTCTAAAAATTGGTCAACTTGCAGTTTATTCAGATATTTGTGGCAGCAACTTACCGAAATGTGCGGTCGCCGTCACCGCCTCACTCCCCTTTCCCTCACAAACGTCAAGATGAAACAACCACTTCCCCCTCCCCTCCGTCT
>ERZ772999.665-NODE-665-length-21111-cov-17.037899_pt1 | contig 21111 bp, 16 predicted proteins | sample MGYA00511467_ERZ772999 | MGnify/ENA primary metagenome ERZ772999 (study PRJEB29015, sample SAMEA2738064) | human oral metagenome | biome: human oral; feature: human-associated habitat; material: saliva | place: China | collected 2218 ... | reverse complement strand
TGATACAAGCGGTATATAATCAAGGGTTAGCTGTGTTATTTCCACAACGAGCTAAGTAGAAGAATATATTTATCAAGAAAAAATCTTTAAATATATCAACCTATTTTATCTTGACCTTAATTGTATATATAATATAAAATCAATATATATGATTATTTTAGGAGAATAATATGCCGAATAAAAAACTACCTTCAAATCTTCCTGCTTGTCCTGTTGAAGTCACATTACTTTTACTGAGTAACAAGTGGACGATACTAATTTTAAGAGATTTATTTACCGGTACTAAACGTTTTGGAGAATTAAAAAAATCACTTAATGGAGTCAGCCAAAAAGTATTAACTGCCAACCTTCGCTCGTTAGAGGAGAAAGGAATTATAGAAAGAGAAGTTTTCCCAGAAGTGCCACCTCGCGTCGAATACAGACTTACAGATTTAGGGAAAACTCTAGACCCTATTATTAAGAGTATGCATGACTGGGGAGAATTTTACAAATCTATATTTTAAAAAGAAGTATCTTTACTCATAATGAGTTAAGATACTTCTTTTTAATTATTTATACTTTGGAATCCATTTAAAATCTCGAACTGCTTTCGCCATATCTTTTTCTTGAGCTCGAGCCAATCCTTGTTCTTGTGCTTTTTTAGCAACCGCTTCTGCTACTTTAATAGAAACATCTGCAACATATTTGAACGGAGGTAACACTGGAGCTCCAGGTTTAGTAATATCTGTAATTCCACTTAATGAGTGTGCCGCTGCACCAATCATTTCATCTGTTAAAAGGCTAGCTTCTGATGCTAACACTCCAAGTCCTAACCCTGGATATATAAGGGCATTGTTAGCTTGACCAATAATGTACTCCACACCTTTATATATAACATTATCAGAAGGAATACCTGTTGCTACAAATGCTTTACCATCAGACCAAACAATCAAATCTTCTGCAGATGCTTCTGCTAATTTAGTAGGATTTGATAACGGGAATATACATGGACGCTCAGTATTTTGACACATAGCTTCGACTACCTCCTTAGTAAAAGTATTCGGCTGTGTCGAAGTTCCTACTAGAATAGTTGGTTTAACAGTTTTAACAACTTCTAATAAATCTGTTAATTTATCAGCATTTGGAAAATTAGCACGGTTTTTAGCAAACGGTTTTTGTTCAGGAGTTAAATCATCCATATCATCGAAGAGAAGCCCTTGTTTATCTACCATAAAGAAACGTTTATATGCTTCTTCTTCAGATAACCCTTGACTTACCATCTCACGTAATACACGTGATGCAATTCCTGCACCTGCAGTTCCCCCACCATAACAAAGATATACTTGGTCAACTAATTTTTCACCTGTAATATCCATAGCTCCAAAAATACCTCCTAGAGTTACGATACCTGTCCCTTGAATATCATCATTAAATGTTGGGATATTTTTTCGATATTTCTCCAGTATATTCGCCGCATTCATTCGCCCGAAGTCTTCCCAATGTAAATAAAGTTTAGGGAATAAACGTTCAGCAGTTTGGACGAATTGGTCTATAAACTCATAATATCGCTCTCCTCGTACACGTTCATGACGATTACCTAGATAATTCGGATTATTACGTAATTCCTCACGATTTGTTCCTGCATCAATAACTAACGGAAGAACCATAGAAGGATCAATTCCTGCCGCTCCTGTGTAGACCATAAGTTTACCTACAGAAATATCTACTCCATTAACACCCCAATCTCCAATCCCCAATACACCTTCTGCATCAGTAACTACTATTAGACGTATATCACGATTATCTGCTGCATTTTTAAGGGTTTCTTCTATATTTTCAGGATGATTAATATCTAGATATCCTGCATATTGTGGCTCAACAAAAAGATCGCTATAACCCTCGATAGTATCTGCAATTGTTGGGTCATACACAATTGGATTGAACTCTTCTAAGTGTTGAGAGAATAAATAATAGAAAAGCGTGCGATTTGTATTAAAAATCTCCATCAAAAATAGACGTTTTTCTAAATCGTTTACTTTTGTTTGCATTTGTGCATAGGTTTGTGCCGCTTGTTCTTCGATAGTTTGAACATAAGGGGGCAATAACCCAATAAGGTCTAACTCCTTTCGCTCTTCCTGTGTAAAGGCAGTTCCTTTATTAAGGAACGGATCATTTAAAATGCTATGTTTTTTCATTGGAAAATCCTCCATTATCTTTAAATTATTATATTACACCCTTATGTAAATTGATACTATAATCATACTCCCATTTATTAAAAATTAATTAAAGAAATTACAAATCTCCTAGACTAAAATATACAAAATAGATAATAATTCTTACTCCTCTTTTTTTTTATATATAAGAAGCACCTTTACTCATAATGAGTTAAGATACTTCTTTTTTATTATTTACTAACCACGACGTCTAAATAGTACACCCGCTAGTAATAATACTAGTAGTCCTGAACCTACATATAGTAAGGTATTATTTGATTCTTTATCAGAAGATTTTTCTTCTTTTTTCTCTGATTTGTTATCATTATTTGTTTTCTCTTCTGATTTAGCTTGGTCTTTTGCTTTATCATCTGAGTTTGAAGATTTTTCAGGAGCTTTATCAGTAACTTTTTCTTCAGATTCTTTTAATACGTTTAGTACATTATTTACATCTTCTTGAGTAGATTGACCATTAGAAACTACTTCTTGGGCTCTGCTTACAGAATTTAGATATGATTGTCTATTTTCTTCACTTGCCTTAGCAAAACTTGAACTTCCTACTGTTTTACTACTATTGTTAAGTTGATTTGTTAATTCTTTTTTATCAACTTGAGGAGCTGTAGTATTAGTATTTGGTTTATTGTCTTTACTTACATTGCTAGCTTGACCGTTTGAGTTTCCACCTTGATTTGGTGTAACTTTATCCTCTTTCGGAGCTTCTGTCACCTTGTCTTCCTTCGGTGTCTCTGTAACTTTGTCCTCTTTTGGTGTTTCTTTCTCTTTGTCTTCTTTAGGAGACTCTGTCACCTTATCCTCTTTCGGTGTTTCTGTTACTTTGTCTTCTTTTGGAGTTTCAGTAACTTTGTCCTCTTTTGGCACTTCTGTTACTTTATCTTCTTTCGGTGTCTCAGTAACTTTATCCTCTTTTGGTACCTCTTTAACCTGTGTACTTGGTGCTGGTGTCGCTGGTGTTTGTTTTGCCGGTGTTGTTGGCGTTGTACTTGGTGCTGGTGTCACTGGCGTTTGTTTTGCCGGTGTTGTTGGCGTTGTACTTGGCGCTGGTGTCACTGGTGTTTGTTTTGCCGGTGTTGTTGGCGTTGTACTTGGTGCTGGTGTCACTGGTGTTTGTTTTGCCGGTGTTGTTGGCGTTGTACTTGGCGCTGGTGTCACTGGCGTTTGTTTTACTGGTGTTGTTGGCGTTGTACTTGGCGCTGGTGTTACCGGTGTTTGTTTTGCCGGTGTTGTTGGCGTTGCACTTGGCGCTGGTGTCACTGGCGTTTGTTTTGCCGGTGTTGTTGGCGTCGTTGGTGTACTTGGAGTTGGAGTCTCAACAACTTTATCTTCTTTCGGTGTTTCTTTCTCCTTATCTTCTTTTGGTGTTTCTTTCTCTTTGTCTTCCTTCAGAGCTTCTGTCACCTTGTCTTCTTTTGGTGTTTCTTTCTCTTTGTCGTCTTTCGGTGTTTCTACTGCTTTTTCAGTTATACCAACTTGTTTTCTATTATGTCCATCTTTAACTTCTAATTCAAAGTTATTTTCTTCTAGCGTATAGCCTTCTGGAGTAACTATTTGAATCGTGTATTTACCATTTTCTAAACGTTTTTGGAATGCATTTTTTCCATATAGACTGGTTGGTAATTCTATTTTTATTCCTGATTCAGATACAGCATATACTTTTGTACCTGTAGGAACTGGTTTATCAAAACTGATTTCTACAGCATTTTTGATGATTTCATCTACTCTGAATTCTACTTCTTTAGTTGGAGTGTCTCTAGTTATTTCGAATTCTATTTTCGAAGGTGTTTTTAATCTATAATCTTCATCTAATAACACTACTTCTACAGTATATTTACCAAATGGTAATGATTGGTAAGTTCGTTTATTACGTGAGAAGTCATCACCTACTACTTCACCTTTTTCATTAGTGATTTTATAACGAACTCGACGAGAGTTATTACCTGTTCCATCACCTTTTTTGATTTCTACTTCAAGACTACCTTTACCATTACCTGCGATATTAGATAGAGCTATGCTATCTTTATTATCAGCGAAATCTTTTACTTCGAAAGTAACATCTTTTAAGTCTACACCTTCTGGAATAGTGTAACTTCCATCTTCATTAGGTTGGATTACATTTTTACCATAACTTAATTTTTTGTAGAATACTCCGCTTCCGTCTTCCATTATTGGATAAGGAGTGAATTTACGTGTAGCTTCATCGTAATATCCACCATTAGCACCTGTAATCTTAGGAGCTTTTCTATCGATTACTACATTAAATGAAGTTTCTTGCATTTTAGCTCCAGTCGCTTGTGAACTATAAGAAAGAACATATTGATATTCTCCATCTGGAAGAGGGTTACCGTTTTTATCTACACCTTTCCAGTTTGTTAATGATAATGCAGTATATTTTTTACCTGTATTGTTAAAGAAGTTTTTATTCCCTGATGCATTTCCATTTTCGTAAAGTGGATTTTTACGTTCAACATCATCTTTTGCATATACTGTTAATTTTAAGTTTTCATAGTTACGTAAGAATACTCCACGCATACCTATTTCGTCATAGTTTTCATCCCCATTTGGAGAGAAGAATATTTTATCTGTAAAGAATCTCGCATTAGTTAGTGGGTTAATATATGCTCCCGCAAGAGTTCTCTTATCTTTCTTATCTTCTTTATATGTAGTTAATATACCTGTGAAGTTCATATCCGTTAGAGAATCCCAGTTATTATTATTTGAATCAAATCCATATTCATATGTTGGTTTTTCTCCATCTTTCATAGAATAAATTGGTTTTTCTAATACTGGTAAGTTTTGGAACTCCCCTTTGAATCCTACAAAAGGTATACTTGCTACTTTGTCTGTTGATTTACCATCAGCTCCGTAAAACTCTACAAATCCTTCTAAATAATAACCATTTTTAAATAATTTTAATAGTTCTTCATTATATTTGCTTGCATCTACTGATACCGTGATTTCTGAAGTAGCATTTGCTCCTACAGTAACTGTTTTTTCACCTTCTATTTCATTAAGTAAACGAGAAGTCATAGTTAAGTAACCTGTCCAATCACCATTACCTTCACCGTATGCATCATCAGTAATTAATGTTGATTTATATTTTAACGTTTTAGGTTTATCAGAAATATTATGAACTAATAGTTTAACATCGAATTTATCACCTACATTACCTAAACTTACACTACCATAGTCATTTGTTCCAGTAACATAAACATCTCCATAAGCAGCTTTGTACGCATCTATTAATCCTGCACCTTGTTGTCTTGGAGAAATATATACACCATTATCTTTATTAACATTAATACTAGCCGTACTCATTAATAAGTGTTTTACTAATTTTTGAAGTTCTTCTGCAGTCTTGCTTGGGAATCTTTCCGCTAGGGCTTGTTTTATTAATGCAGTTGCCCCAGCTACGTGAGGTGATGCCATACTTGTCCCACTGTCTAATCCGTATCTTCCATCATTATAAGAAGAGATAATATCTCCACCTGGTGCTGTAACATCTGGTTTTAAGTATCCATCAACTGTTAAACCCCAACTAGATGAATCATCGAACTTACCAACATTTTCATTTGGTTTTTTCTCCCATTTCCCGTTGAAGTTAATTTTATACTCACCTTCATGTTGAGCTAGCTCATTACCGAAGTTATAATAAGTCGTTACTACCGGGAAGTCTTTGTCTTGACCATTTAGGACAACATTATAGATAGTATCTCCATCATTAAAGTACGCTATTACCCCTGCAGCTCCATGTTTTTTAGCTATTTTCACCTTATCTTCGAAGCTATTTTCACCACGTTGAACTAAGGCAATTTTACCTGTTAAATCTTTGCCTTCATAATTTTCTTCTTTCCCAACACCTACATAAACATAGTCATAGTCTTTATTTTCAAAAAGTTTTGAATATGTGAAGATAGGCACATTACCATTGTTGAAAGCTACATTACCTAATAAGTTCGCAACTGTAGCAATCTCTCTATTAAGTACACTATTACTAATATTAGCTACAGAAATAGCATCATCAGATACTGATGGACGTCCTACTGTCCCGTAGTCTGGGTTAACCGCACGCGGTGTGATGTAATCAAAGCCACCTTTAGAGAAGTAGGCATTGTTACCAGCAGCGGCTACGATATTTACTCCAGCTTTTTTAGCTACTTCTAATGCACTAATTAAGCCATCACCAACTTCCATTACTGAACCAGCTGGCGACCCTAAACTTAAGTTAATAGTATCCGCACCTAACTTAATAGCATCCTCAATAGCTTTAGTATAAATATAAGACTCTGTTCCTGAGTTTTTAGATTCTGAGAATACACGCATAAATATTAATTGCGCTTCTGGAGCTACACCTGTAATATAGTCACCTGTTCCGCTTTTTTCTTTAGGATTACCTACCGCAGTACCAGCAACATGCATACCATGTGATTTGAATCCACTTTGTTTAATATCATTGTTCCAATCATTATAGTTGAAAGCAAACGGTAGTTTATCACTATACCACTTACCATAGTCTATTCCTGCTTCTTTCATCGCTTTTTCAGCATCTTCTTTTGTTTTATATTTAGATTGAGAGTTATCTGTTAATCTTAAAACCGGGTGATTTGGATCAAGCCCTGAATCAAGTACCGCTATTACTCTTCCTTGCCCACGGAAACCTTTATCCCACAGTGGTTGGATGTTAATTAGATTATAACTATCTAGAGCTTTAGAGAAGTCATTTACCTCTTCTTTTTTTGTTTCAACTGCATTAGTAGTTGTTTCTGGTTTTTTGTAAGCAACACTTACCTCAACACTGTCTACGAAGTTCATTGCTTGAATTTTTTTGGCATCTTCATAAGTAGTTTCTAAAGCAAACCCATTTAAAAGTGTGTCATATTCAAATAGCTTTTCATAATTCACACCTTTTTCTTTTATTTCTTTTAAGGCTTTTTCACGAGGTTCTTTTGTGCTAGCTTCACGTTTTTTCAACCCTTCAGCTGTTTTTAAATCATCAGGATTTACTTTGTCCTCTTTTAATTTAACAATTATTTTTACCTTATCATCATTATTAAATTTTTTCTCATCTTCTTTTGAAACATTAGATAATGCTTGTTCTTTTGCATCATTTTGTGCATAAATAAATTTTGAATTAATATTATTAGTTAATAAATTTACATTCCCCACTAGTAAAGATAAGCTCACTACACTTACTACTGGCTTCTTCGGAAATTTCATGTTAATAACTCCTCCTGGTTTTTTAAAAATAATATCTATATTTTAACTTAAATAATCAGAAAAATCAATTCAATATTCAGAAATAATTTAATAAAATTTAGGTAATATTTTTTCTGTACTATTACTATTATCACAATTAGCAAGTTATATTTATCCAAATAATTATAATATTAACCATCTGTGTTTTATAAAAAATAAAAAGCGAAGAAAACATTCTTCACTTCATATATATTTCTATATTTATTTATTAAAACATCGGTTTATACTACACTATTCTTTTTAAAGTTTTATTTGCGTATAATCACACCTTCTACTCCAACTCATCGTAGCTAGGATTTCCACTTATATAGATAGCTCCATAAATAGCATCTACTACAAGGGCTGGAAAAGCAAATAAATCTAAAATTCCATTTAAAACACCAAAGACACATTCAATATAGTTCTCATGCCCTGATAAAACAGCTATCACTATAAGCACAAATGCAACAACTGGTAAAGGTTTTAGAAACTTCATTAATTTCTTATTTTTAAGTAGTTTTTCATAAGTTTCCCATTGGTTAATCGCCCAAATCTTCCCTTGATTTTTCGGTAAATAATACCATGCATAAACAAAGCTGAAAATTAGAAATAGACCTATTGCTATATAAACACAAACTACCATCATTTCTGAAGATAACTCACCTTGAGAAATAAGCAACAAATTTATACAACTAATATCAATAGTTAACACTACAAAAATCAAAGAAATAAGAAGATAAACGAAAATTTTAAATTTTAAAATAAACTTATCAAAAAAAGAAATGACTATTGCGAAAGTACTGTAGTATATGCACACCTCAAACAAAGTTCTATAGACGTCAGTCCGATTTCCGATTGTCATCCCCCAAAATATCATACCTGAAATCACAAGAGTAAGCCATGGCACAAACTTTATATACCCTAACACCACTTCATTTTCAATTAATGGTCCATGATAGCGTTCCATCATATTATTACTTTTCTTCTTTTTCTTCACCATTTTCTAAAGACCTCCTTTTATTTTAAACCACTATCAGCAGTGTTCATTTTTATATACATATAATTATCGCTTTTCTCCATAAACAAACTCACCTAATTTCGGACTAATTCCCTTAGCTCCTGTTTCATACTTCTCATCTTTATTGAATTTCACTAAAGTTGTATCTAACTTCATCTCTAGATCATCATTAATTGTTAAATAAATGTTTATCCCTCCCATTGGATTTTTCTCTACTTTATTATAATCTATCTTATAAGTTTTTATCTTACCTTCTGGAGTTAAGGCTTTACCATCCATACTCTTTAACATACTCTCTACAGCTGCTTTTCCATCATCACTTTTTACAATATGCTCTATTCTCTTGCTTTCTATATATTCTTTACCACATATTAACCCTGCTACCCCTATAATTAAAAGTAAAACTACCAGGATTCCTTTTAGTACTTTTTTCATCGTCCCCGCCTAAACTATTTATATTACTATATTTTATATATAGACTATATACATTAAATTACCTTTATCGCTAATCGATAAACTTTGATAATTTAGGGCTAATTACTATTGCTCCTGTTTTATACTTTTCCCCTCGCGTACCCCTTACTAACGTAGTATGCAATATCATATCAGGGTCATCATTAATTGTTAAATAAATGTTTATCCCTCCCATTGGATTTTTCTCTACTTGGTCAAAATCTATCTTATAAGTTTTTATCTTACCTTCTGATGTTAAAGCTTTGCTATCCATTTTCTTCAACATATTCTCTATTGCTTCTTTTCCATCACCGCTTTTTACTATATGTTCTATTCTTTTTCTTTCTATGTATTCTTTACCCAATATAAGCCCTGCTGACCCTATAATTAATAGTATAACTATCAGTGTTCCTTTTAGTACTTTTTTCAATATTCCTACCCCTCCCTTGGTATCCCTAATTCACTTAGTTTCCGACTAACTCCTAATCCCCCTGTCTCATAATTTCCATTTTGAGAATATTTGGACAATGTTGTTTCTATAAACAACTCATCATCATTATTAACTATTATAATTATATTTATTCCACCCATTGGATTCTTTCTTACTTTACCGTAGTCTATCTTATAACTTTTAATTACCCCCTCCGAAGTCAGTGCTTTATCATCTATATCCATCAACATACTTTCTATGGCTTTTTTTGCTTCATCACTTTTTACTATACGTTCTATTCTTTTACTTTCTATATATTCTTTACCAAATATAAGTCCTACTGATCCTATAACTAATAATAAAACTATAAGGATTCCTTTTAATACTTTTTTCAACAATCTCATCCTCCCCACTCTATTATTTTACTTATAATTATAATATCATTTTAATATTTTGTATATATTTAAAATGTTTCAATCAAAAGCTGCTTATTATATAAAAAAGCGAAGAAAAACATCTTCGCTTTATATATTTATTATGCTTTACTTCCAAAACATTGCTCTACTACTTGTGAGATATGAGAAGCCATAGTTCCCATCTCTCCCATTCTCTCCGCTAGAGCCTCTATTGATTTACCTTTATTTTCATTCACTAATCTTAAAAATCCTAGAGCTTGTGTATATATTCTATTCATAATCGATGCTATAACTCTTTGACCTTTTACTACATCAGACAACGTAGAATAATTATATATTGCATCTTCTAGATAACTTCTAAGTTGTGTTTTTAATGAAGGTAGAGAATTACCAGTATTAAAGATGGTTTGTATTGTTTCCTGATATTCCTGCTCAATATTATCTATAAAATTCTTAATTTCTTTAATGCTGCTAGCTATACTAATACATGCTTCTACCGTATTATAAAAATTTATACTTAACTTCACCTTATAACATATTTCTGTTGCAAATTCAGCTATAACATCACTAGCTGCAGACTCAGTATCATTTAAACCACTATGAGTAGCATCAATACTACTTTTAGACTGAGTTAAATACTCTGAAAAAGCAGTTATCATACTATCCCCTAAAGAGTTTGTAGTATTATCGACTTGTTGGTCAAAAGCTTTTAACACTTCTAAATCATCAAACAAGTTTGATTTTTTAACAAATGTATCAAAATCCGTTGGAATACTACCTACTTCATAGCCACCCATCACATCTTGATTGGATCTCCAGTTTTGTTCAATCGTAGCATCATTATTCCTATGACTTTCAGCTAGTGCATTAACACTACCAATCATACTATTTATACATTCTTCCATTTTGTCAACATTAGTTAGTTCAACTTTTAAAACATCTGAAAGAGGATTAGCTATCCCATCATCAAATGCAGATCTTATTCCCTCACCTTTTAAAGTATCACCTATACTTCTCTTAAAGCTATTTATTGTAGCCTCACCTTTTTGGGCTATGCCTGTTTTAGTATTCAATTGGATAATACGAGTACCACCTGGACCCATTCCTGGTACAACAATTATTTTATTAATAGTATCCCAAGTTTCTCCAGCCTTTTTACTTAGTGAATCTAGTAATTTGGTTACTATACAATAATCCCATGAAGCTCCACTTCTATAACACCATTTTTCAAAACCACTAAATCCAAACCAGTCAAATTGTCTAGAAAATTGATATGTATTATAATTAGCTATTTCTGAGAATAGTTTTTCTTTACCTTCTAATTTTGTATAAAAATCATCTAAATTTTTAATACTCTTTATAAGATTTATTTGTTCTAAGTAACTTACTATCGATTGTTCTAGAGTCTCCGTTCTATTCGCCTTTCTCGATTCTACAGTACTATTTGTTGTGGTTGATTTAGTTAATAACTCTCTTATTTGTTTTATATCTTCTAATAACCCTTGTAAATTTTTGGATAATCCTTGTAGAGAAGAAAAATTAATTACTATATCTTTACCCGCTCCACTACCCGGCATCAACTCAGTTGTAAGTAGCTTATCTCTTCCAAATTGAGCATCAAGTTTACCGTCATGATCTACATCGACTGAAAGACCTTGAACTTTATTAATCGCCGCATCTCTAACTTTATTTTTTGCTTCTGCTTGAAGTTTCTTTATTTCATCAGGCTTATTCCACGCTTTTACTCTCTTTCCATCCTCATCAATAAGATTCCCATCACTATCAAATCGATATCCTCCCCACATATGTTGATCTATTTTATTTATCCCGTTACTTTCCCCTGAAAAGTTATAAGTTTTTCCTACTGTACCTTCTCCTTTTTTATATCCCAAACCAACTAAATCTCTGCTATCTACATAATTATTTATTTTATCATACAATGCACTAACATTTATTTTTTGCTCTTCTGTAAGTGTTGAATAAATATTTGGGCCATTGTATATATTTGCAGATTTTATTCTAGAATAATCTGTTACATTCGCTAAGGCATATTGAGCATCCATAGAACCTAATGAATGTCCATAAATATTGATCTTTGCATTCGGGTATTTTTCCATCATTTCTTTTAAATAATCTGATGAGGCTTCCAACTGGCCGGTAGCACCCTTTTCTCCTAACATTATCTTCTCAGCCATTGGTACATCATTGTTTAACCAGTCTTTTCTTGCGTCTTCATTATCAGCACCTATGCCCGGAGCAGTTGAACCCCTATATAATATGGTTATTTCCTCAACCTTTTCTCTTTCACTAAGTGGAGCATCCGGAGATACGATTTCATCACTACCCTCTGTTCTTGTGTAAGTGTAAATTTGTTCTCCATTGTTAGTACGATCATCATTCACATCAGATAAAGTCCCTAAATATTCATTGTCTTCTGTATTCAAAATATAACCAGGTTCTCTATTTTTATACTCCTCTTTAGCTATATTCATATTTGTTTCATCACTATACGCCATAATACTTTCACCCCTCTAGTTATCTCGCTATTTTAACAGTGAGTTTAATTCTTGAGTCATACCTAATGCACCATGCTTATAACCCTTACCTTCTGAATATTTATTTAATGTAGTTTCTAAAACTAATTTTTCATTATTGTTTATTACAATTTTTATATCTATTCCTCCCATTGGGTTTACTTTGCTGTAACTCTCATCTATTTTGTAAGTTTTAATTTTCCCCTCTGATGTTAGCGCCTTACTATCTAACTTTTTCAGCATTTCTTCAATAGTTTGTTTAGCTTCATCACTTTTTACAATGTTTTCTATTTTATTATCATTATTGTTCATATATACTTTACCTCCTACTACTCCTACTGCGGCTAATACCGCTAGTGATACTCCTATTAATGCTTTTTTACCACCATCGTCACCTTCTATCATATTTTACTTATTACAATTATAATACTTTTTTATCCCTTTGTATATTGTTTTATGAAATAATTAAATATAAATCTAGATTAATATAGTTAAAAAGATTTTTATTATCCATCTTATATTGATTTATCACTTTATTTATCTATTTTTAATATACAAAAAAACTACAACAAATGTTGTAGTTCAATTCCATTATATTATATTACTTATTCTACACTGAAATCTGTACATTATATTTCTATATAAATATTTTTGTACTATTTAAGGAAGAATATAATTTTTTAGCTACATTAAGCCTTCAAATATTCATAGTGTTAATACTTCCCTTCATAAATAAAGTCAAATAGTTTTGGACTAAACCCTCCCGCTCCGGTAGTATACTTCCCACCTACAGTGTTTTTCTCTAATGTTGTATCAAATATCATCTCGGGGTCATCATTAATTATTAAGAGTATATATATACCACCCATTGGATTTTTCTTTACTTTATTATAGTCTATCTTATAACTTTTAATTTTCCCTTCTGGGGTTAAAGCTTTACTATCCATGCTCTTCAACCTTTTTTCTATTACCTCTTTTGCTTCATCACTTTTCACAATATGTTCTATTCTTTTACTTTCTATATATACTTTACCCTTTAATAACCCTATTGATGAAAGCACTATAAACAAAACTAATAGGATTACTTTCACTACTTTCTTCAACATATCATTACCTCTGTCTCTATCACGATTGTATTTTAGTTGTCAAAACCAGACATCTTTCTTTGTAAACTATACCTATTCTATAAGTGTTTTTATTACCTTATTCCCTCTCTTTTTGCCCTCTATCCGTAAGTTTCCATAGTTCGGGAGAAATCGTTCTTGCTCCCGTCTTATATTCACCTCTCCAGTCTTTTTCCAACGTTGTGTTTACTATCATCTCTTCATTATCATTAACTATCACTGAGATATTAATCCCTCCCATTGGATTTTTCTCTACTTTATTATAATCTATCTTATAACTTTTAATTTTCCCTTCTGGTGTCAAAGCCTTGTTTTCCATTTTCTTCAACATATTTTCAATCGCTGTTTTTGCTTTATCACTTTTCACAATATGTTCTATTTTATATTTTTCGTAATAAATACTTCCGGCTACGATTCCAATTAACAACAAAATACTTGTTAAGGTCGCTACTAAAAATTTTTTCATTATTTAAATGCTCCTATTTCGTTAATACTTATTATATTATATATTTCGATTTTTATAAAGGAATAAAAAAAAGACGACTAATTGTCGTCTTAATTAAACTAAACTTTTTCGTTTTGTAAAGAAATGAATAGTCGCTATTAAACATCCCAGCCCTACTATATATAGTAGCTGTGGAGCAGCTAATGGAGCAAAGTGGTTTTTCAAAATAAATATATTAACAAACACACCAACGATAGCCGCAAAGCTTAATACCCCTAATAATACTACTTTATATTTATTTAGAGGTAAACTAACTTTAGCTACCATACATAACCCATTAATAAGCGCTAGCACAAAGCAAATAAACTTCATTTGCGCTTGGTTATCTATTACAATATTTGTCAGTAGAACACTCACTACCAACACACCACCACCAATAGCGGCATTCGTTAAAATATCTCTCATAAAGTTATTACTTACTTTTTCTTTATTCGATTCAAACGTTAGGAAGAACGATGGAACTCCTATTGTTATAGCTGAAATAATAGTAAATTGAATAGGAATAAATGCAAATTCAAAGGCAAATAATACACTTATCACTGCAAATACTATTGAAAAGAATGTTTTTGTTAAAAATAGCGATGCTACTTTTTGAATATTGTTAATTACACGACGACCTTCCATTAAAATATCATAAAATACTGCAAAGTCATTTGTTAAAAATACAATATTAGAAACACTCTTAGCGGCACTAGTTGCACCATTCATCGCAAAACTAATATCAGCTTTTTTCAGCGCTAGCACGTCATTAACACCGTCTCCACTCATCGCAACTGTTTTTCCATTTTTTTGTAGAATCTCTACCATGCGTTGTTTTTGATCTGGTGTTACTCGACCAAAAATATCATTTTCTAATACTACAGGCTCAAAGTTTTCTTCTGTTACTTTCGTCATATCTACAGCACGAGCATCTTCTTTAAACCCTGCTTTTTTAGCTACTCCAAGGACTGCAATGTGGTTATCTCCACTTATTATTTTTACAGCCACTCCTTGTGATTCGAAATACTTAAATGTCTCTTTTGTATTAGCTTTGATTTCGTCAGAAAGTACTACATGACCAATCAACTTCATATTTGATGGTGTAGTTACTTTTTCATCAGTATAAGCTAGAGATAATATTCTATAACCTTGTTGTTTCAGGCTCTCATAGTATTCCGTCATACCTTCTTCAAATCCTAAAAATTCATAAGCCCCAAAGAAATATGTACCACCTTCTTTTAATTGAATGTATGAATATTTATTTTTACTAGAAAATGCGCCAATCTCGTCAACATCCCATTTTTTCTCACAAGTTAAATAATTTTTTAAAGCTCTTGATGTGGCATTCTCATCTTCAAAATATGCTAAATAACTAGATAACTCGCTAGCTACTTTTTCATCAATCTCGACTACATTCATGTTACCTGTAGTTATTGTTCCTGTTTTATCAAAACAAAGCACATCTACACGTGCAAGAGTTTCTACACAGTATAGTTCTTGCACTAGAACTTTCTTCTTCGCTAGTTTCATCGCAGCAACCGCTAAAGACACACTTACAAGAAGGATTAACCCTTCTGGTATCATACCTACTAATGCACCTGCACTACGTAAAACTATATCCGTATAGCCACGTCCTAGACTAGCACCTCTAACATATAACATAATAGCAACTGGAACTAATAGTACTGATATTACTTTCAGGATTCTATCCATATAGTCTCTTAGTTTTGATGGATATTTTTTAAATTCTTTTGTGCTTTTAGCTAGTTTATTAATATAGCTATCCCCACCAACAGCGGTAACTTTTACTAGACAACTACCACTTACTACGTTACTACCACTCATAAGTTCGTTACCTGTAGTTTTGTAAATATTATCACTTTCTCCAGTTAGTAACGATTCATCAACCTCAATACTACCTTCGATTATCTCAGCATCTACAGGCACTTGGTCTCCTAGATTTAGATGAAGATACTCACCTAAAACTATTTCTTCCGAATCGACTTCTATTATTTCATTATCACGATTTACGCGATATTTATTTCGCCCTAATAAACTTAATTCTTCTAAAGCATTTTTAGATCTAACTTCTTGATAAATACCTATAGCTGTATTTATTGCGATAACACCTAAAAATAACATATTTTCAAATCTTAACGTTGTAGCGATAAAAGCAGCTAATACCAAGTTCATCGCATTAAAGAACGTGAAGATATTAGAAAATATTATTTCTTTTGTTGTTTTATAAGGCTTTATAACACTAATATTTTTCTTAGCATTCTTAACCTCTTCACTTGTCAAATACTTCATTTTTCCTCCAAATAATCACTATATATTTTATTTCAAAATAGTAGATTAATAACAATTATACCATAAAATATATTGTATAGCTTTAAACTTAACTGAAGTTAATTTCCCCGGAAATATGTTATTTTAAAATATAAAAAAACCAGATTTGAATTAATTTCAAACCTGGCCTTCATATTATTCTTCTATATCTTTGTTATCAGTATCATCAGTAGACTCTACATAAATCTCTGGTCCTGATTCTTTTTCTTTAGCTAAACGAGCTTGTTCTTCATAGTATTTTTTATTAACTATTTTATCAAGTTGTTCTGCTTCTCTTTCGTCTAACTCTTTTGGCATTTTACCAAATTGGTAAAGAGCAACAATTTCTTTTCTATCAATTGTTTCAACTTTCATAAGAGTTTGAGCGATAAGTTCTAACTGATCTCTGTGAGTTTCAATGATGTGTAACACTTTAGAGTAACATTCATTAATAATTTTACGTACTTCTTTATCGATTTCTTTCAGCATTTCTTCTGAATAGTTACCAATACTTGATAATTGACGTCCACCATATGGATCGTGGAATGGAGCTTGCATTGGCCCTACAACATCACTCATACCGTACTCTGTAACCATTGCACGTGCGATTGCAGTTACACGTTCAAAGTCATTGTGAGCTCCAGTAGAAACTTCATTAAAGAAGATTTGTTCTGCTGCACGTCCACCTAATAGACCACAAATTTTATCAATTAAATCTGTACGAGTTTGGAAGTATTTCTCTTCTTCTGGAATCATCAGGTTATATCCACCTGCATCCCCACGAGGAATAATAGTAACTTTTTGTACTTTATCCGCACTATCAAGAACCATACCTACAATAGCATGTCCAGCTTCGTGGTAGGCTACTAAACGTTTTTCTCTTGGAGTATAAACTCTACTACGTTTAGCTGGACCACCGATTACTCTGTCCATAGCTTCATCTAAATCAGATTTTTCAATTGCATTTTTGTTTTCACGTGCCGCTAAAAGTGCTGCTTCATTTAGTATATTAGCAAGGTCAGCCCCAGAGAACCCTGGAGTTTTTTCAGCTAATGAACGAAGCTCAACATCTTTAGCAAGCGGTTTGTTTTTAGCGTGTACTTTAAGAATTGCTTCACGACCTTTTACGTCTGGAGTAGAAACTTTGATTTGTCTGTCAAAACGTCCAGGTCTTCTAAGTGCGTTATCTAATACATCAGCACGGTTTGTTGCTGCAATTACGATAATACCTTTTTCACCATCGAATCCGTCCATTTCAACAAGAAGTTGGTTAAGAGTTTGTTCACGTTCGTCGTTTCCTCCACCTACTCCACTACCACGTTTACGTCCGACAGCATCAATTTCATCGATAAAGATAATACATGGTGCATTTTTTTCAGCTTCTTTGAATAAATCACGAACACGGCTAGCCCCAACCCCTACGAACATCTCAACGAAATCAGATCCTGAGATTGAGAAGAATGGAACTTTTGCTTCTCCAGCAACTGCACGGGCTAATAAAGTTTTCCCTGTTCCCGGAGGACCCTCTAATAACACACCTTTAGGTATTTTAGCACCCATCTTAGTGAATTTACGGTGATCTTTTAAGAATTCAACCATCTCTGCAAGTTCTTGTTTTTCTTCATCAGCTCCTGCTACATCGTTAAATGTAACAGTACCTTCACCTGCATCGATTTTCTTAGCTTTAGATTTTTGGAAGCTCATTACTTTGCCTCCACCGCCACCTTGCATTTGTGACATAAAGTAGAACAGTAACCCCATCATTAAGATAAATGGTACGATGTTCCCTAAGAACGAAAGAATTGCTCCAGTTTTTTCTGCAGCCTTATATTCTACTACATTAAGTTTTCCATCTTTTGCTTTTTCATTAATTTGCTTTTGGATTTCATTATCAGATGCTGGAACTAATGATTCAAAATTCTTTTCACCATCTGTTAAAACCCCTTTTACATTATAGTTTTCATCTTTTCTTTGTAGACTAATTTCTTTAATCTTGTCTTCATTTATATTCTTAACAAGTTTTGAGTAGTCTAGTTTTTCTGTTGTCCCAGGTAAGTCTTGCTGCCAATAAGCAAATACTCCCAATGCTATAACAATAAGGGCAAGCATGCTAAGAATAGAATTTTGTCTTTTCCCATTATTCATATAGACTAACTACCTCCTAATTTATTTTCTAAAAGTATCTTATTTTACCATATTTGACCTTAAATATGATTAAAATTTTTGACTTTATTTGACTAAAATTTTAATTATTTTTTATATTATTTAAAATCTATATTTATGAATAGATTTCTTCTTTTAAAACACCTACATATGGCGTATTTCTGTATCTTTCTTCATAGTCTAATCCGAATCCAACTACGAAAGCTTTTGGACAAATTAATCCGATATAATCCGGTTCAATATCAACGATACGAGCTTCTGGTTTATCTAGTAATGAAGCACAAGTTACAGACGCTACTTTTCTTTCTAATAAGTTTTCGATAAGTGCTTTTAAAGTTCTACCTGTATCAACAATATCCTCAACTATAATTACATCACGTCCAGCGATATCCATACCTACATCTTTTTTAATTAATATAGTACCTGTAGATTCAGTTCCACCGTGGTAACTAGATACATCTATAAAATCTGTAACAACATGAATATCAATATGTTTCATAAGTTCTGCCATAAAAGGTAATGCACCTTTTAAAGTACAAATTAAAACAGGCTCTTTATCTTTATAGTCCTCTTCTATTTGTTTAGCAACTCGTTTACTTGCTTCAACTATTTCTTCATGAGTAAATAAAACTTTCTCAATGTCTTGTAATATATTTTCCACTGTCTTATCCTTTCATTTTTATATAATAATCATAAATTTTATTTTTATTGACTTTTGTTCCAATACCTAAAACACCAAGAACTTCGCCCTTATTATTTCTTATTACAGGCAAAGTATCTCTTAATTCTTTCGGCACCTTCTCATCAATGAAAATACGGGAAAGTTTTTTATTTATTTCTCCTCGACGCACTCTATCCCCTTCTTTTTTTATTGTAACAAGAAGAGGTAACTCAGATTTGTTAAAGCCAATTTCTGAATCTTTAGCATCTGTAGATATTATAAATTTATTTTGATAAAATTCATAAACACTATTTTCACAAATTTTATCGATAATTATTTCTATCTTATCATTATAACACTTTTTTTCAATTTTATGAATATATAAAGTTTCATATTGACTAATAATTTTTAAATTATTTTTCAAATCATAACTTTTATTACCTGAATTTTTCTTTAAAGACGAAACAACGTCAAAAATCGCCTTTTGCTTAATATCAAAAACACCTAATTCATCAGTAATTAAGTCTTTTAATAAGAAATACATTTCTTCTTCATTAAGCTCTAAAAATTTATCTTTAACTAAACTTATTTTATCTTCGTCTCTAGAAAAAATATAATTATCTTTATTTGATAATATTGCTTTTTTTAGATTATTATTTATATTTTGATAATAATTAGCAAAGTTAATTAAATTATCAAAACTGCCACTATTAATATCATTAAGCAGTGGCACAATATTATGTCTAATATTATTTCTTGTATAATCTGTATCAAAGTTAGTCGCATCTACATAATAATGCAGATTTTTTTCTTTTGCGTACTCCTCTAGCTCAGCTTTTAAACTATTAAGCAGCGGGCGATAAATATTTAAACCAGCCATTTCAATCTCTTCGCAAATAGCTAATGAATGATCAATACTACGACCAGTTAATAACCTCATCAAAATATTTTCTACTTGGTCATTTTTATGATGGGCGGTTAAGAGTTTAGTTACACCTTCTAATTTTGCCATCTTATTAAATGCTTGATAGCGTAATTCTCTTGCAAGCATTTCCTCTGAAGTGTGACTATCACGCTCTAAATCTGACATATTAAGTTCTTCTTTATAAAACTTAACATCAAAATCTTTAACAAACTTCTCTACGAATTCCGCTTCTTCATACGACTCCTCACGTAAACCATGATTAATATGAAAAACTACTAACTCTTTATAACTATCTTTATACTCAGTTACTAATAAATGAAATAATACTATAGAATCTACTCCACCTGACAAAGCAATAGCTATTTTATCCTCTTTATTCCACAAAGTATTAATTTTCATCTAAATACCCTTCCTCACTAAGACTTTTCTTCACATTATCATATTTTTTATAAGCAGACTTTGTAGTTGATATAATATTATCTAAGAAGCCTTCTGGTACTTTTGGTAATTCTTTTTTCTCAACTACTTCTTCTGAAACTTCTGTAATATTAGATTTTTTACCACGACCTACAGATATTTTCATATTACCGATATACTGTAATTTTTTTAAGTCTTTTATTGTTTTTGTTTCTTGTTTTTGGGGTAATTCTTCTTGTTGTTTTTTATCTTCTTTAGGAGGTGCCTTCACTTCTTTAGCTTTGGCTTCTTTCTTTGTTTGTTGTTTTTTAGGTTTTTTCTTAAGGATTGTCTTTTTCTTTTCTTTATTTTCTTGAGGAGACTCTTTTTTCTCTTCCTTTTGAGTTAGAATAATACTATCTTCTTTTTTACTCTTAACCTTCGCCTTAATTACATATCCTTTAGAGAATATATCTGATAATTTTTTCTTCTTACCAATATGCATATTTTCTTTCGGTAAAAAAGCTGTTGTTCCACCATCTAACACTATATAAAGTCCATTACTTACTACTTCTCTTACTTTTCCTACTACTTCTTCCATTTAATCACCCCTTTACTCTTCGGCTTTTACTCATGACAATATTATAGCATATTAAGGCGATAAACTCCTTATATTTTATTATCTTCTGGAAAATTAAAAGAATGAAAGGATTTTTCATTAATCCTCTCATTCTTTT
>ERZ772999.662-NODE-662-length-21179-cov-30.560689_pt1 | contig 21179 bp, 16 predicted proteins | sample MGYA00511467_ERZ772999 | MGnify/ENA primary metagenome ERZ772999 (study PRJEB29015, sample SAMEA2738064) | human oral metagenome | biome: human oral; feature: human-associated habitat; material: saliva | place: China | collected 2218 ... | reverse complement strand
GTCTCGTCGTCAACGCGAACGCGTCCTGGCTGTCCTGGCAGGGCTACCTCCTCGGACCCCTGGGTGGTCGCGAGGGCGATTGGGCGGGCGCCAATATCGGCATCCTCCTGGCGATGGTCGTGGGCTTCGTCGGCTACTGGCTGACCAGCGCGAGGCGCGTGCGCACGCAGGAGAAGCTGGCCTCGCGCACGTACGCGCAGGGCGTGGAAGAGGGCGAGCGGTGAGCGTCGACCCGCGCTTCATGGACGCTCTCCTTGACGACGAGGCCGTGTCCGGCGCCCGGGTACTTACCTCCCTTGCGGGACGCCCCGACGCGCTCGTCGTGCTCGGGTCCGGCCTGGCGGATGCCCTCGACGAGGCCTGGGGCGCGCCTGCGGGCGCGGTTTCCCTGGGTGGTATTCCCGGCGTCGTCGCGCCTGTCGCGGACGGGCACGGCGGCGAGCTGCGCGCCTACGAGGCGTGCGGGGGAGTAATCCTGGTGGCCACGGGCCGCACGCACCTCTACGAGGGGCTGGGTGCCCGCCCGGTCACGGCCCTGGCCCGCGCAGCCGCAGCCGCCGGGATCAGCCGCGCGGTCCTCACCAACGCGAACGGCTGCCTGAAGCCCTGGAACCTGGGCGACGTCATGGCGATCACTGACCACGTGAACCTCAGCGGCGCCTCGCCCTTCGATGGGCCGCTGTTCCTGGACGTGTCGGCCGTGTGGGACGACCAGATGACGGGCGCGCTGCGCGGGGTCTGTCAGCGTGAGGGAATTTACGCGATCCTGCGCGGCCCCGAGTACCAGACCATGGCGGAGACCCGCATTCTTGCGGGCCTCGGCGTGGATTGCGTGGGCATGTCGACCGTCATGGAGGCCCTCACCCTGCACGCCCTGGGCGTGCGCGTCGCCGGCATGTCGGTCGTCTCCGATCTGTCCTTCGCCGACGCACCCACGGATCCGGCCGCCGTCGTCGAGGCGGCCTCCGCGGCCCGTCAGACCGTGGTCGCAGGCATCGAGGCGGCCCTGACAGCCTGAACGCACAGACACAGACGAGGCCGTGGCCGGGAGGTGGGTGTCCACCGTTCCCGGCCACGGCCTCATCTCGTGCACGAGAAGATCAGAGCAGGCCGAGGACCCGCTCCACGATCCGCGAGGCCACGTCGGGTGCGCACGCCAGGTTGATGCGCGCCCACGAGGCGTAGTCCGCGCCCAGGGTGCGGCCCTCGTTGGCGGCGATGCGGGCGCGCTCGCGCAGCGTCGCGGCGGGGGAGAGGGGGCCCAGGTCTACGCCTTCGAAGCCCCACCAGGTCAGGTACGTGCCCTCGGGGCGCACGAAGTCGATGGGAGTGTCATTCAGGGCGCGCTCCACCAGGTCGACGTTCGAGCGGATCAGGTCCTTGACCTCGCGCTGCCAGGCATCGCCGCGCTCGTAGGCGGCGATCGCGCCGAGCGTGCCGATGACGTTGGCGTCGTGGCGCACGTCGGCGGCAAACACGTCCCAACGCTCGCGCAGAGCCTCGTCGGGCAGGATCACCTGCGCGGAGGGAAGCCCTGCGATGTTCCACCCCTTCGACGCCGCGGTCGCCGTCACCGTGTGGGCGGCAAACGAGGGGCCGAGACTCGCGTAGGAGACGAAAGGAATCGACTCATCCAAGACCAGGGAGGAGTGGATTTCGTCGGAGAACACGAGGGCGTCGTAGTCGCAGACCACGTCGTGCAGGGCGCGCAGCTCGTCCTCACGCAGGACGCGGCCGACCGGGTTCCACGGGTTGCACAGGATGACCAGGCCCGCCCCGGCCTCGAGCCCGGCGCGGATCCCCTCCAAGTCGAGCGCCCAGCCCCGCCCGAGCGCGCGCGTGCCGCGCAGGGAAGGAACCTCGATGACGGGATGATCGAACTTGCCCGGAATCGTCAGGAAAGGCATATAGGCGGGCGTCGGGACGATGATCGGGGCGCCCGGGCGCACCAGGTGATCGATCGTCGCCTCAAGCGCGGGCAGCACCGACGCCACCAGGCGAACCTGCGAGGCGTCCACGTCCCAGCCGAAGCGACGCTTCTGGAACTCCGCGGTCGCGCCCGCGATGCGCGGCTCCAGCCAGGTCGGCTGGTAGCCGAGCAGGCCATCATCGATCGCGCCCTTCATCGCGTCGGCCACCTCCGGGGCCGTGGCGAAGTCCATTTCCGCCACCCACGCGCCGATCGTCGGCTCGCCGCTCGCGGTCGTGATGCCCGTCCATTTCAGGGAACCGGTGCGGTAGAGGTGGGAGTCGGAAAAGAGTTGAACGGACACGGTGTCCTCCATCGAGTAGCGGCGGATGCGGCCAGGCCGATCCCTGTCATGCACCCAGCGTATCCGCGTGCCCGGCGCGCGTCGCAGCGCGCCCGCCCATCAAGCAAATGCAACAGCCAGCGCTGGAGTAGGATGGGGGAATCATGAGTGAAACAACTGCCACCGGTGCCGACGTTCGCGTCCGCTTCTGCCCCTCGCCCACAGGAACCCCTCACGTCGGCATGGTCCGCACGTGCCTGTTCAACTGGGCCTACGCCCGCCACACGGGAGGAACCTTCGTCTTCCGCATCGAAGACACGGATGCCGCCCGCGACTCCCAGGAGTCCTTCGACCAGATCATCGAGTCCCTGCAGTGGCTGGGCCTCGACTGGGACGAGGGCATCGGTAAGGGAGGCCCGCACGGCCCCTACCGCCAAAGCGAGCGCATGGACATCTACCGCGACGTGGCCGCGCGCCTGCTGGAGGCCGGCTACGCCTACGAGTCCTACTCGACCCCCGAGGAAATCGAGGAACGCCACCGCGCCAAGGGCGAGGACCCCAAGCTCGGCTACGACGGCTTCGACCGCGACCTGACGGAGGAGCAGATCGCCGCCTACCGCGCCGAAGGCCGCCAGCCCGTCCTGCGCCTGTGCATGCCCGACGAGGACATCACCTTCACGGACCTGATCCGCGGCGAGATCACCTTCAAGGCCGGCTCCGTCCCGGATTACGTCATCGTGCGCGCCAACGGCCACCCGCTCTACACACTGGTGAACCCGATCGACGACGCGCTCATGGAGATCACCCACGTCCTGCGCGGCGAGGACCTGCTCTCCTCGACGCCGCGTCAGATTGTCCTGTATCGCGCGCTTGAGGCCATCGGCGTCGCGAAGTTCATGCCGCGCTTCGGTCACCTGCCTTACGTCATGGGCGAGGGCAACAAGAAGCTCTCCAAGCGCGACCCCGAGTCGAACCTGCTGCTGCATAAGGCCGCCGGCATGATCCCCGAGGGCCTCAACAACTACCTGGCCCTCCTGGGCTGGTCGATCGCGCCGGACCGCGACATCTTCTCCATGGAGGAGATGGCGCGCGCCTTCGACATCTCGGACGTGAACCCGAACCCGGCGCGCTTCGACCAGAAGAAGGCCGTTGCCATCAACGCCGAGCACATTCGCCTGCTGGACGGCGAGGACTTCCGCGGTCGCCTGGTGCCCTTCCTGCACCGCGATGAGCTGGTGTCGGCCGACTCCTTCGAGGCGCTGACCGATCGCGAGCGCGAGATCCTCACCGAGGCCGCCCCGCTCGTCCAGACGCGCATCCAGGTCCTGGGTGAGGCCTCGGGCATGCTCGGCTTCCTCTTCGTCGCCGACGACGCCCTGGAGATGGACGAGAAGGCCGTCTCCAAGCTCAAAGACAACGCCGCCGACGTCCTGGACGCCGCCATCGAGACCGTCGAGGGCCTGACCGAGTTCACGACCGCCTCCCTGGAGGAGTCGCTGCGAGCACGCATCGTCGACGAGATGGGCGTGAAGCCCCGCCTGGCCTTCGGCCCGCTGCGCGTCGCCGTGACCGGCCGCCAGGTCTCGCCTCCGCTGTTCGAGTCCATGGAGATCCTGGGCCGCGACTCCTCGCTGGCCCGCCTGCGCGCCCTGCGCGCTTCCCTGGCCTGATCGCCGCGCTCGGCCCCGGCCTCGTCGCCCTCATTCGGGACGAGGTCGGGGCTTCGTCGTGGGGGCGCGTGCCTCGAACGGTCGCTCGGGTGTGTCGGGCGGCCACTCGCCAGGCGTGATGGGTGCCACGGTCTTTCGATTTGGCAGGAGGGGCGCTCTCCGCTAAAGTTATCTCCTGTCGCCAGCGACGTGAGAACGAAGCGGGTGATACCCAATGGGGTATGGTGTAATTGGCAACACAGCTGATTCTGGTTCAGCCATTCTAGGTTCGAGTCCTGGTACCCCAGCGATCTGAAGCGTAAGTTTCGGTCAAGGCCCCCATCGTCTAGCGGCCTAGGACGACGCCCTCTCACGGCGTTAACACCGGTTCAAATCCGGTTGGGGGTACGGATTCATCAGTGAATCAAGGCCCCCATCGTCTAGCGGCCTAGGACGACGCCCTCTCACGGCGTTAACACCGGTTCAAATCCGGTTGGGGGTACCACGAACCTCGTCACCGATTCGGTGGCGAGGTTTTTGTTTGCCCCAGCTCCGCGCTTTCGCTTGTCCTTTGCAGAAAACTTTCCTGACCGTTACACAGTGTCTAACCTATGAAACAGCCCCGAAAAGTGGGGACCGTTTTGACGAGGGAGTCTTCCGTGACATACCGACACAACAGGACGCTGCTGCGTCGCGCCCTGGGCGTGGGCACTGCGCTAGCACTGATGGGGGGTGCGCTCCCAGCCGCCTGGGCGGAACCTGGCGAGGAGGCGACAAACCACGATGCGGGAGCGCAGGGAGCCGGAGCCGCGGGCGCTGGAGCCGGCGACAACGTACTGGTGACAATCCCTGGTAACCATAACAAGGTCATGGGCTGCGACGCCGACTGGGCACCCGAGTGCGAGAAAGCCGCGCTGACGCGCGACGCCACCGGCGTCTACACCGCCACCTTCACCCTTCCCGCCGGCGATTACGAGTACAAGGTCGCCGAAGGCGGCTCGTGGGACACCTCCTACGGCCAGGGGGGAGCGCCCGGGGGAGCGAACATCGCCTACTCCCTGAAGCAAGAAACCGCCGTCACCTTCTACTACAACCAGTCGACGCACCGCGTGTGGAATACGGTCACCGATCAGATGGTGACCCTGCCCGGGTCGGAGCAACAGGCCCTGGGCTGCTCGGACAACTGGAAGCCCGACTGCCTGGCCCCGCTCATGGAGCCCACGGGCAACGGCACCTACACCTACGAGACGACGGCCCTCCCGGAGGGTACCTACGAGCTCAAGGTTGCCATCGGCGGATCCTGGGATGAGAATTACGGGCAGGATGGCGCCGCCGGTGGCGCCAACTACCAGTTTGCAACGAAAGCGAACAAGCTCGTGACCTTCACCTACGATTCCGCGACCCACAAGCTCGACATCGCGACCGCCGACGCGCGCGTGGCGGGCTCGGGCGAGCAGCGCGCCTACTGGGTGAACGCGACGACGCTGGCGTGGCCGACGTCGCTGCTGCCCCAGGGCGTCAGCCGCGCACAGGTCCTGGACGGCTCGGCTGGCCTGTCCTATGAGCTCGTGACCGCCCCGGAGGGTGGCGCCGGCCTGACCGACGGCGCGGTGAGCGGCGGCACCGTCACGCCCCTGAGCGTCGCCGGTGACCTCCCCTCCGAGGTCACGCTGGCCCACCCCAACCTCAACGGCTACATCGCGCTGACGGCTCCCCTCGACGAGGCCGGGGCGCGTGAGGCCCTCACCGGCCAGGTCGCGGTCGCGCAGAAGTCGGGCGAGACGATCAACGCCTTCACCGGCGTCCAGATCGCCCCGGCCCTGGACGCCATCTACGCCGCCAAGGCAGCCCAGGCCTCGTACGGTGTGGGATGGAACGACGCCGGCAAGCCGACCTTCGCCCTGTGGGCCCCCACCGCCAAGGACGTCACCCTGCTCTCGTGGAACACCCGCACCCCGCGTGGTGCCGACAATGAGATCGCAGGCGACCCCGTGCGCACCCCCGCCACGCGCGGCGAGGACGGGCGCTGGAGCGTGGACAACGCGGCGGGCACCATCAACGAGGGCGCCCAGTACCTGTGGGAGGTGCGCGTCTACGTGCCCGCCACCGGAGCCGTCGAAACGAACCAGGTCACCGACCCCTACTCGGTGGGCCTGACCGTCAACTCCACGCGCTCCGTGGCCGTCAACATGGACAACCCCTCGATCGCGCCCTCCGTGTGGAAGAACACCAAGGCGCCCGTCATCGACGATGACGCCGAGCGTTCCATCTACGAGCTGCACGTGCGCGACTTCTCCGCCGCGGACAAGTCCGTGCCCGAGTACATGCGCGGCACCTACATGGCCTTCACGCAGTACCAGTCCAACGGCATGCGCCACCTGAGCGGGCTGGCAAACGCCGGCATGAACACGGTGCACCTGCTGCCCACCTTCGACATCGCCACCATCCCCGAGAGGCGCTCCGAGCAGGCGAAGCCCGCCATCCCGGCCGACGCCGGACCGGCCTCCGAGGAACAGCAGGCGGCCGTGGCCGCCGTCGCCGACGAGGACGCCTACAACTGGGGCTACGACCCGCTGCACTGGATGGCCCCCGAAGGCTCCTACGCGACCGCCTCCCACCAAAACGGTGGCGCCCGCGTGCGCGAATTCCGCTCCATGGTCGGCGGCCTGCACTACATCGGCATGCAGGTCGTGCTCGACCAGGTTTACAACCACACGCCTGCCGCCGGCCAGGACGCCCACTCGGTCCTCGACCGCGTCGTGCCCGGCTACTACCAGCGCCTCAACGCCTCGGGAGGCGTGGAGACCTCGACGTGCTGCTCGAACGTGGCCACCGAGAACGCGATGAGCGAACGCCTCATGATCGACTCGATGATCCACTGGGCGAAGTACTACCACGTCGACGGCTTCCGCTTCGACCTCATGGGCCACCACCCGGCCGAGGAGATGAAGCGCGCGAAGGCCGCCCTGGCGTCCCTCACCCTGGAGAAGGACGGCGTGGACGGCTCGCGCCTGTACATCTACGGCGAGGGCTGGAACTTCGGTGAGGTCGCGAACAACGCGCTGTTCACCCAGGCCACGCAGGGCCAGCTGGACGGCACCGGTATCGGCGCGTTCAACGACCGCCTGCGCGACGCTGTCCACGGCGGCGGCCCCTTCGACGAGGATCACCGCGTCATGCAGGGCTTCGGCTCCGGCGCCTTCTCCGACCTCAACGGCCTCGACACCCGCTCGGAGGCGGAGCGCCGCGCGGACTACCTGCACCGCGTGGACCTCGTGAAGCTGGGCCTGGCGGGCAACCTGAAGGATTACACGCTGACCACCTACGACGGGCACACGCTGACGGGTGCGCAGCTGGACTACAACGGCCAGGGCGCGGGTTTTGCCTCCCAGCCCGCGGAGAACGTCAACTACGTGGACGCCCACGACAACGAGACGCTCTTCGACCTGGTGACCTACAAGATGCCGGCGAGCGCGCCGATGGACCACCGCGTGCGCATGTCGCTGATCAGCCAGGCCTCGGTGACCCTCGCGCAGTCGCCCGCGTTCTGGGCCTCGGGCACGGAGATGCTGCGCTCGAAGTCCCTGGACCGCGACTCCTACAACTCAGGCGATCACTTCAACGCGATCGACTGGACGATGAAGGACAACGGTTTCGGTCGAGGCCTGCCCGTGAAGTCGAAGAACGGCGCGGCGTGGGATCACATGCGTCCGCTCCTGGAGAACCCCGATCTGAAGCCGACGCCGGAGCAGATCGACACCTCCTCGGAGATCGCGATGGACTTCCTGCGCGTGCGTTCCTCCTCGCGCCTGTTCACGCTGGGCAGCGCGGACCTGATCCGCTCGAAGGTGAGCTTCCCGAACTCGGGTGAGGGCGCCGTCGACGGCACCATCATGATGCTCATCAACGACGAGGCCGGGGAAGGCACGGACGTCGACCCGCAGCTCGACGGGGCCCTCGTCGTCTTCAACGCGACGGATCAGCCGCTCAAGCAGCGCGTCGAGGGACTGGCTGGCCGCGTGTTCATGCTGCACGAGGCGCAGGCCACGGGTGCTGACGCGGTCGTCAAGGATGCGTCCTTCGACGCCCAGACCGGCGTCGTCGAGGTTCCCGCCCGCACGGTCGCCGTCTTCACCCAGCGCTCTGGCGATCGCGTGACCCCCGGTCCGATCCCGAGCGACGGTACGTGGGTGCGCGCCGCCGATGGCCGCTGGTGGCTGAGCTACCCGGACGGCACCTACCCGGCGAACGAGCGCATCGAGCTGGGAGGCGCGACCTACGCCTTCGACGCGGCCGGCTGGATGAAGACCGGCTGGGACAACGAAGAGGGCGAGTGGCGCTACTACGCCCCCTCGGGCGCGATGGCGACCGGATGGCTGTTCACCGGCGGCTCCTGGTACTACCTGGATCCGCAGTCGGGAGTCATGGCGATCGGCTGGCTCGACGATAACGGCACCTGGTACTACCTCAGTGGCAGCGGCGCGATGGCGACCGGCTGGCAGCACCTGGGCTCGAACTGGTACTACCTGCACGCCAATGGCGCGATGGCCACCGGCTGGCTGAACCTGGGAGGCACCTGGTACTACCTGACGGGCAGCGGCGAGATGGCTGTTGGCTGGGTCAAGGAGGGGCAGACCTGGTACTTCTGCCACCCCTCGGGCGCGATGGCGACGGGCAGCGTGACCCTGGACGGCACGACCTACCGTTTTGACGCCTCTGGGCGCCTGATTCCCTGACGGGAGGGCGCGAAGACGGGGAGGGCCGGGACGATCACTCGTCCCGGCCCTCCCCGTCTGGTATGTCTCGCGTGAGGCTTAGAGCTCTGCGGCGTCCTCGACGGTGGCCAGAAACTCAGAGAGGCGGTTGGCGGCGGCCATGACGGAGGGGCCGTGCTGGCGCCCGGGCTGACGACCCATGCGCTCGATGGGGCCGGAGATCGACAGTGCGGCCAGGACGCGTCCGGAGGGGCCGCGCACGGGCGCGGACACGGAAGCGACGCCGGGTTCGCGTTCGCCGACGGACTGGGCCCAGCCGCGGCGACGGACCTCGGAGAGCATCGTCGCGTTGAAGGAAGCGCCGTACAGGCCGCGGTGCAGGCGGTCGGGTTCCTCCCAGGCGAGCAGGACCTGGGCGGCGGAGCCGGCGCTCATGGAGAGCGTGGCGCCCACCGGGATGGAGTCGCGCAGACCCATCTCGCGTTCGGAGGCGGCGACGCACACGCGGTAGTCCCCCTGGCGGCGGAAGAGCTGGGAGGATTCCTTCGTGTGGTCGCGCAGGGCCTGGAGGACGGGCATGGAGGCTTGGAGCAGGCGGTCTTCGCCGGCCGCGGACGAGAGCTCCTGCAGGCGGGGGCCCAGGATGAAACGTCCCTGCATGTCGCGCGCGACCATGCGGTGATATTCGAGGGCCACCGCGAGGCGGTGGGCGGTCGGACGGGCGAGGCCGGTGCTGGTGACGAGTTGTGCGAGCGTGGCCGGTCCCGCCTCGAGAGCGCTGAGGACCAGCGCTGCCTTGTCGAGGACGCCAACGCCACTGGATGTTTGCTCTTCCATACAACTATTTAATATCTCAGCTTTTGAGATGGCAAACTGTCGGATAGTGAAACGCATCAAAGGAGCGTCCGAGACGTGAGATCAGCAGGTCGCTGTGAGATGAAGGCGCTTCCATTAAGTGACGAAACATGACGACACCGTGTCTCCACAGCGGGGACCAGAGGAGGACTAATGAGCGGAACGATGGCGGAAAAGGTGTGGCGCGACCACATCGTCTCCAAGGGCGAGAACGGCGCCCCCGACCTGCTGTACATCGACCTCCACCTGGTGCACGAGGTCACGAGCCCCCAGGCCTTCGAGGGCCTGCGCCTGGCCGGACGCCAGGTGCGCCGCCCCGACCTGACGATCGCGACCGAGGACCACAACACGCCCACGGTCAACATCGACCAGCCCATCGCGGACATCACGAGCCGCACCCAGATCGACACCCTGCGCAAGAACGCGCAGGAGTTCGGCATTCGCCTGCACTCCCTGGGCGACGCCGACCAGGGCATCGTCCACGTCGTCGGCCCCCAGCTGGGCCTCACCCAGCCCGGCATGACCATCGTGTGCGGCGACTCCCACACCTCCACGCACGGTGCCTTCGGCGCGTTGGCCTTCGGTATCGGCACCAGCCAGGTCGAGCACGTCCTGGCCACCCAGACCCTGCCGATGGCGCCCTTCAAGACGATGGCGATCACCGTCAACGGCTCCCTGCCCCAGGGCTCGACCGCCAAGGACATCATCCTCGCCGTCATCGCCAAGATCGGCACCGGCGGCGGCCAGGGCTACGTCCTGGAGTACCGCGGCCAGGCCATCCGCGAGCTCTCCATGGAGGGTCGCATGACGATCTGCAACATGTCGATCGAGGCGGGTGCCCGCGCCGGCATGATCGCCCCCGACCAGACGACCTTCGACTACATCAAGGGTCGCCCCCACGCCCCCGAGGGCGAGGACTGGGACCGCGCCGTCGAATACTGGTCCTCCCTGGCCTCCGACGAGGACGCCGTCTTCGACGCCGAGGTCGTCCTCGAGGCCGCCGACATCGAACCCTTCGTGACCTGGGGGACGAACCCCGGCCAGGGCGTGCCCCTGTCCGCGACCGTCCCCAACCCCGAGGACTTCACCGACGAGACGGCCCGCGCGGCCGCCGAGCGCGCCCTGGAATACATGGACCTCAAGGCCGGCACCCCGATGCGCGAGATCGCCGTCAACACCGTCTTCATCGGCAGCTGCACGAACGGGCGCATCGAAGACCTACGCGCCGCCGCCAGCGTCGTCAAGGGACGCCGCAAGGCCGAGGGCGTGCGCGTCATGGTCGTGCCCGGCTCCGCCCGCGTGCGCCTCCAAGCCGAGGCCGAAGGCCTCGACACGATCTTCACCGACTTCGGCGCCGAATGGCGCAACGCCGGCTGCTCCATGTGCCTGGGCATGAACCCCGACACGATGAACGCGGGGGACCGCTCCGCCTCCACCTCGAACCGAAACTTCGAAGGCCGCCAGGGCAAGGGCAGCCGCACGCACCTGGTGTCCCCGCTCGTCGCGGCCGCCACCGCCGTGCGAGGCACCCTGTCCTCCCCGGCCGACCTCTGAGGCCCGCCCTCCGCCACCCGACAGCGGGGGAGGGCCCCGGCCTCGTCCCCCACGGAAGAAAAGACTGACGCACCATGGAAAAGTTCATTACACACACCGGCGTCGGCGTCCCGCTGCGCCGCTCCAACGTCGACACCGACCAGATCATCCCCGCCGTCTACCTCAAGCGCGTGACACGCACCGGCTTCGAGGACGCCCTCTTCGCCGCCTGGCGTGGCGACCCCGACTTCGTCCTCAACCAGGAGGCCTACAAGAACGGCTCCGTCCTGGTCGCCGGCCCCGACTTCGGCACCGGCTCCTCGCGCGAGCATGCCGTGTGGGCACTTAAGGACTACGGCTTCCGCGTCGTGTTGGCCCCCAAGTTCGCCGACATCTTCCGCGGAAACTCCGGCAAACAGGGCCTGGTCACCGGCATCATCTCCCAGGAAGACTGCGAGTCCCTGTGGAAGCTCCTGGAGTCCGAGCCCGGCACCCAGGTCACCGTGTCCCTCGAAGACAAGACGTGGCGGGCCGGTGCCCTGTCCGGCACCTTCCAGATCGACGACTACGTGCGCTGGACCCTCATGGAGGGCCTCGACGACATCGCCCTGACCCTGCGCCACGAGGACGAGATCGAGGCCTACGAGGCCGCGCGCCCGTCCTTCAAGCCGCGCACCCTCCCGGCGAAATTCCTCCCCAAGGAAGACGTCGTGTCCGCCCGCGACTGAACGACTTCGCACACTGGCCCCTACCTAGCTAGAGTAGGGGCCAGTTACGTCTTAGTGAGGAGCGCTCATGTCATCCATCCTGCAAGTCGAGGGCGGTCACCCGCTGCGCGGCGAGATCACCGTTCGCGGTGCCAAGAACTTCGTGCCCAAGGCCATGGTCGCCTCGCTGCTCGCCGACACCCCCTCGGAGCTGTACAACGTTCCGCTCATCCGCGACACCGACGTCGTCTCGGACCTGCTGAGCCTGCACGGCGTTCAGATCGACTTCGATCAGGACCGCGGCACGCTGCGCATGGACCCCTCCAACGTCAAGGTCGCCTCGCGCTCCGACATCGACACGCTCGCGGGCGCCTCGCGCATCCCGATCCTCTTCTGCGGCCCTCTCCTGCACCAGCTGGGCGAGGCCTTCATTCCCGAGCTCGGCGGCTGCGCGATTGGCGGGCGTCCCATCGACTTCCACCTGGAGACGCTGCGCAAGTTCGGCGCGATCGTCGATAAGCAGCCCGACGGCGTGCACATCAAGCGCCCCGACACGGGCCTGCACGGCGCGATCATCGAGCTGCCCTTCCCGTCGGTGGGCGCCACCGAGCAGACCCTGCTCACCGCCGTTCGCAACGAGGGCATCACGACACTGAAGGGCGCGGCCATCGAGCCGGAGATCCTCGACCTCATCAACGTCCTGCAGAAGATGGGCGCGATCATTTCCGTGGACACGGACCGCACGATCCGCATTGAGGGCGTGGCGAAGCTCACCGGCTACCGTCACACGGCGCTGCCGGACCGCATCGAGGCAGCCTCCTGGGCGGCCGCCGCGCTGGCAACCCGCGGCGACATTTATGTGCGCGGTGCTCACCAGCCCGACATGACGACCTTCCTGAATACCTTCCGCAAGGTGGGCGGCGCCTTCGATATCGACGCCGACGGCATCCGTTTCTACCACCCGGGCGAGCCGCTGCACTCGATCGCCCTGGAGACGGCCGTGCACCCGGGCTTCATGACGGACTGGCAGCAGCCCCTCGTCGTGGCCCTCACCCAGGCCGAGGGCCTGTCGATCGTGCACGAGACCGTGTACGAGAACCGTTTCGGCTTCACCGAGGCGCTGCGCAAGATGGGCGCGAACATTCAGGTCTACCGCGAGTGCCTGGGCGGGACGCCCTGCCGCTTCGGCCAGAAGAACTACTACCATTCGGCGGTCATCTCGGGCCCGACCCCGCTGCACAGCGCGGATATTGAGGTCCCGGATCTGCGCGGTGGTTTCTCGCACCTGATCGCGGCGCTGGCCGCCACGGGCACGTCCACCGTGTCGGGTATCGACGTGATCTCGCGCGGTTACGAGCACTTCACGCGCAAGCTCCACCAGCTGGACGCGCGCGTGCGCTACCTGGACGCCTGACGTCATGGCCGCATCGGGTGCGCGACGGGCCATGCTGTTGCTGGTCTCGTCGATGTCGGCGGGCGGGCGCAGCGTGCGCCTGGGGCCACGCATCGTGCGTATCCTGCGCGGGGGCGGCTGGGAGGTCGCGGTTCGCCTGACGACGCCGGGCGATGATCCGGCCGCGATCGCGGGTGGGGTCGCCGCCGGCTCGATCGTCGCGGCCCTGGGCGGGGACGGGTACCTGAGCGCCGTGGCGCGCGGGTGCCACGAGTCCGATGCCCTCTTCGTTCCTATGCCGGGCGGGCGCGGCAACGACCTGTGCCGTGCGCTCGGGGTCGGCACGGACCCGCTGGCGCGCGCGCGGCGCCTGGCTTCCCTCGGTCTTTCTTCCGACGAGGCCGGGTCCTCCTCCTCGGATTCGCTGGCCTCTCGGGTGCGTCCCCTGGATGGTATGTGGGTGCGTTCGCGTGACGGGGTGCGCCTGGCTCTCGGCATCGTGTCGATCGGCTTGGACGCGCGAGCTAATATTCTGGCCAACGAGTCCTCGCTGACGTCGGGCCCGCTGGCCTACGGCTACGGTGCCTTCGCGGCCCTGGCCTCGCACGAGCCCACCGAGATCGTGGCGACCGTGGACGGTCGCGAGCGCAACATGAGCGGGTGGATCGCGTCGGTGTCCAACTCCGGGCGTTTCGGCGGCGGCATCACGTTGGTGGAGTCCTCGGATATGAGCGACGGCGTCCTCGAGGTGTGTCACGTGGGTCCCCTGTCGGTCGCGCGAGCCCTCCCGGTGCTGGCTAAGGTGGTGGCCGGACGCGCCAAGAATCACCCGGCGATCGAGGTGGAGAGCGCCCGCGTCGTGTCGTTCGCTGCCCCCGCGGGGATGGTCGCGATGGCGGATGGGGATCGGATCGCCTCGATTCCTTTCACCGTGGATGTCGCCCCGGGCGTCGTCTCCGTGCTCGTCTGAGGCGGCGGGAGCTGGCGCATCGCGTGTGAGCTGCGCTCGGTTGCTCTGTAAGGTAGGGGCGGGGTTTTGCGCCGCGGGGGAGTGCTCCCCTTAGAATTGAACCATGAGTGCTGTCTCCGGCTTTTACGCTTTCGCCAAGGGTGTCCTGACGCCCATCATGACCCCCTGGATTAAGTTCACCGTGAGCGGTGAAGAGAACCTGCCCGCGCAGGGCGGCTACCTCCTGGTGCCCAACCATCTCTCGAACGTCGACCCGCTGTGCCTGTGCTGGTACTTCATGAAGCGCGACACCGCCGTGCGCTTCCTGGCGAAAAAGTCGATGTTTTCCGTGCCCGTGTTCGGCTGGATCATCAAGGGCATGGGCCTGATCCCCGTCAACCGCGACTCCAACCCCTCGGCCGTCCTGGCACCCACTCGCGAGGCGCTCAAAGCCGGCGAGGTCGTCGGCATCTTCCCCGAAGGCACGCTCACGCGCGACCCCGACCAGTGGCCCATGGAGTTCAAGTCGGGTGCCGCCCGCCTGGCGCTCGACACGGGCGTCCCCGTGATCCCCGTGTCGCAGTGGGGACCGCAGGACATCATGGCCCCCTACAACGCCAAGGGCATGGACATGCGCCCGGGGCGGCGCGTCTCCTATCACTTCGGCGAGCCCGTCGACCTGTCCGACCTGATGAGCCCGGCGGGCTCGCAGGATCACGATGCCGTCAACGAGGCGACGCGGCGCATCCGCGACGCAGTGCGCGCGGGCGTGGGCAAGCTGCGCGGGCTGCCCGTGCCGGAGAAGGTGTGGGATCCCGCCACGCAGGCCGGTCCCTGGTGGGAGGAAGAGCAGGCCAAGCGCGCCAAGAAGGCGAAGAAGGCCCGCAAGAAGGGCTAATTGCGAATATCGACGACCACGCGCGAGGGATTGGATAAGAAACCGATCTGGAACTGGCGCTCGGTGGGTGCCCCGATGACGACGTGCGTGTTGTCTTCGAAGGCGCCGTCCGAGACGATGTCCAGGTCGCCCGTGCGCGTGTGTTCCCCGGCCGGGTAGCTGCCCTTTGGTGAGGCGGCGGTCATCGGCGTCCCGTCGAGGATGAGGTCCAGGACCGCCGCCCCCTCGACCTCGATGGGCAGGCCCCGTCCCTGCTCCAGCGCCTGGTCGCTCCACTGCGCCAGGCGGACGCCCGGGGAGCCCTCGCCGTCGAACTCCAGTACGACCCGGGTGAAGCCCTCGTGTGAGGCTGCGCGGATCGCGGTGAGGACCAGCGCCTTGTCCGGGTCGTCAGATCGCGTGGGCGGCAGCATCGACACCGACGACATCCAGTTGTCCGCGTTGATCGGCCTGGTCGCATCCAGGCCCGGCTCGTCGTTTCCGGGCGTCCCCTGGCCCGACTGCGCGCCCTCGACGGCGGGGGAATGGCTCGCCTCCGACGAGGCCGGGGCGGGCTCGGTCGGCCCGGCCGTCGGTGCGGAGGGCGAGCAGGCGGCGAGCGCGAGGACGGCGAGGGCGGCGGCGGGCAGCGCGCGGTGGTGAGACAAAGCCCCTCCTTGGAGTGTGACGGTTTTCCCATCCTAGTAGACTGGGGGCTGACAGGGAGGTCTCGATGAGTATGACAACAGCAGCGGTCCTGGGAACGGGAGCGTGGGGAACGACGTTCGCTCAGGTGCTCGCCGACGCGGGCGTGGACGTGACGATGTGGGGGCGCAACGCTGACACGATCGCGTTCATCAACGGGCATGAGAACCCGACGTACTTGCCGGGTATCACCCTCTCCGAGCGCATCGAGGCGACCACGGACATAGCCCGCGCCGTCTCTGGCAAGCAGCTGGTGGTCGTCGCCGTGCCGGTCAAGGCAGTGCGCGTCACCCTGGAGGCCGCCCGTGCGTCCTTCGCCCCGAACGCTGCTCTGCTGTCCCTGGCCAAGGGCCTGGAACTGGGCACCCTCAAGCGCGTGGATCAGATCATCGCCGACGCGTCGGGCGTGCCCGGCAGTCGCATCGCCGTCTTGTCCGGCCCCAACCTCTCCCGCGAGATTGCCGACCGGCAGCCCACGGCGACGGTCGTCGCCTCCTCGGATGTGGAGCTCGCCAAGGAGATCGCCAGGGCCTGCCACAATTCCTACTTCCGTCCCTACGTCTCCTCCGACGTGGTGGGCACCGAGATGGCTGGCGCCACGAAGAACGTCATCGCGGTCGCGATCGGCGCCGCCGAGGGCATGGGGCTGGGCATCAACACGCGTTCGACCCTCATCACGCGCGGCCTGGCCGAAATGACGCGGCTGGGAACGGCGCTCGGCGCTGACCCCGCGACTTTCGCGGGCCTGTCGGGCATCGGTGACCTGGTCGCCACCTGCTCCTCGCGACTGTCACGCAACTTCTCGCTGGGTCACCGCCTGGGTTCGGGCATGAGCCTGGCCGAGGCCATGGCCCTGTCCCCGGGCGTCGTCGAGGGCGTCGCCTCGGCAGGACCGATCCTCCAGGTCGCCGCCTCCGTCGGCGTCGACATGCCGATCACGGGAGCCGTCGTCGAAGTTGTCGAGGGGCGCGCGAGCATCGAGGACATGGGCCGCATGCTGCTCGCCCGCCCGCAAAAGATGGACGGCTGGAAGATCGAGCTGGTCTAAACGCCGTGCAGGCGGGCGGGGAAAGCCTCCCGCGCGGTAGTCTTGGACCCATGACTGCTATTTCTCGTCCTCGCGTCCTCATCGTCTTTGGCGGGCGTTCTTCCGAGCACGAAATCTCTTGCTCGACGGCCGCCGGCATCCTGACCGCTATCGATCGCACGAAGTGGGACGTGATCCCGCTGGGAATTACGCGCGACGGCCAGTGGGTGCGCGTCGCCGACGACCCCTCGGCGCTGGCATTCAAGGACGGAAAGGGACAGTCCGTCACCGCCGGATCGACTCGCGTCGCCCTGACCCCGGGCGAGGGCAACCTCGTCGAACTCACCTACGAGGGCGACCCGGACGCCCCGGACTCGCGCGTCGTCGGCGTGGAAGACCTCGGCCACGTCGACATCGTCTTCCCGCTCCTGCACGGCCCCTACGGCGAGGACGGCACCATTCAGGGCCTCTTCGAGATGGCCGGCGTGCGCTACGTCGGCTGCGGCGTGACCTCCTCTGCCGTGTCCATGGACAAGCACCTGACCAAGACCGTCCTGGCCGCCGCCGGCATCGACGTGGGCCGCTGGGAGCTGGTGACCGCCCGCCAGTGGGACGCCGACGCCGGCGCCTGCATGGACCGCATCGAACGCCTCGGCTTCCCCGTCTTCGTCAAGCCCTGCCGCGCCGGATCCTCCGTCGGCATCTCGCGCGTGACCTGCCGCGAGGACCTACCCGTGGCCATCAAGGAGGCCGCGAACCACGACCCGCGCGTCATCGTCGAGGCCTCCATCTCGGGCCGCGAGGTCGAGTGCGGCGTGCTGGGCTCGCGCCCCGACTGGCGCAGCGGCACTGCGCCCCTGGGCGAGATCGTCGTCCCCGAGGGCGAGTTCTACGACTACGAGCACAAGTACGTGGACGACGTCGTCGGCCTGTCCTGCCCGGCCGACGTGTCTTCCGAATACGCCGATCGCATCCGTGAGACGGCGTGGCGTGCCTTCGACGCCCTCGAATGCGAGGGCCTGGCCCGCGTCGACTTCTTCCTCGATGAGGCCACCGACACCGTCATCATCAACGAAGTCAACACGATGCCCGGCTTCACGCCCATCTCGATGTACCCGCAGATGTGGGCGGCCGCGGGCCTGTCCTACCCGGACCTGCTTAGCGAGCTCCTCACCGAAGCGTCGCAGCGCCCCCTGGGCCTGCGCTAAGGGCGTGGCCGCGCAACCGCACAACTGAGCGTGCGCCGCGGCCCCGCCCCGACCTCGTTATCTCTCATGACACCGACACGACACTCAAGGACACACATGACGACCCCGCCCAAAGTCACCCTGGTGACCTGTTCGTCCATGCCCCACCTGTTCCCCGGCGAAGAGAGCCTGCTCGATGAGCTGGCGTCGCGCGGTTGCGACCCCCAGATCAAGGTGTGGAACGACCCCGACGTTGACTGGTCCGACGCCGGCATGGTCGTCGTTCGCTCCGTCTCCGACTACGCGCAGGACCGCGCGGCGTTCCTGGAATGGACCCGCCAGCTGCGGCGCGTCCAAAACTCCGCCGACGTTCTCAACTGGAACACGGACAAGCACTACCTGAGGGAGCTGGCCGCCCTGGGTATGCCGACGATTCCCACCAGCTGGCTGGAACCCGAGCAGAACCTGTCCAAGCATCAGATTCACACGCGCTTCCCGGCCTTCGGTGAGTTCGTCGTCAAGCCCGCCGTGTCCTCCGGCGTGCGCGACGTCGGCCGCTACACGACTGTTGACATCCGCCAGCGCCAGGCCGCCATGCGCCAGGTGCAGGGGCTGCTCGGCGACGGCCGCTCGGTCATGATCCAGCGCTACGTCGAGGAGATCGACCTGCACGGCGAGATCTCGCTTGTCTTCTTCAACGGACTGGTTTCCCACGCCGTCGAGAAGCGCTCCGCCCTGCACCCCGCCTCCGTCACCAACCCGGAGATGCACGAGGCCGTGGTGACCGCCGAGGCCGCCGACTCCGTTGCGTGGCAGTGGGGCGAGGAAATCCGCCGTGTCCTGCACGACTACGTGCGTGCCCGCCGGGGCCACGACGAGCTGTTCCTGTTCAACCGCGTGGACCTGGTCCCCGACGGCAAGGGGTCCTTCCTGGTCATGGAGGTCTCCCTCGTGGATGCCGACCTGTACCTGGGTGCCACCCCCGGCGCGCTGGGTAACTTCGCGGACGCGATCTCCGCTCGCGCCCACTGGTGATGCACGCCACCGCCGTGAGGGAGGTGCTCGAGTTTCCAAGCTCGGGCGGGTAGTGCTAAACTCTACCCGTTGCCTTCACGGCGACGCGATGGTGGCTGTAGTTCAGTTGGTAGAGCACCTGGTTGTGGTCCAGGACGTCGCGGGTTCGAGTCCCGTCAGCCACCCCACCGCCCCGGCGCTTGCGCGTCGGGGTTTTTGTTGTTGGAGCCTGCTTGTAGCAGGCCCAATTGACCGGACAAAGGAGTTCTGATGCCCCGCGTGATCGCCTACGGCTGCGACGACGCCACCACCCAGTTCCACCCCCTTCAGATCGACATCCGCGAGCCCGGCGAAGGCGAGATCTACTTCGACGTCGCCTACGCGGGCATCTGCCACTCCGACATCCACTCCGCCCGCGGCGAGTGGGGGCCCGTGGCCTACCCGCTCGTGCCCGGCCACGAGTTCGTCGGAATCGTCGCCAAGGTCGGCCCCGGTGTCACTCAGTTCAAGGTGGGGGACCGCGTGGGCGTGGGTTGCTTGGTCGGATCCTGCGGCTCCTGCGAGATGTGTGAGTCCGGCTACGAGCAGTGGTGCACCTCGACGCCGGGTACCCTGTGGACCTACCGCGCCGACGCCGAGGGCAACCCGACGACCGGCGGCTACTCGCGGGGCTTCACGGTGCGCGCCGACTTCGCGCTGCACATCCCGGAGGAACTGGACTTCGCCGCCTGCGCACCCCTCCTGTGCGCCGGCATCACCACCTACTCCCCGCTCAAGCACTACAACGTGGGACCCGGCTCGCGCGTGGCTATCCTCGGCATGGGCGGCCTTGGACACGTGGGCGTGCAGATCGCCAAGGCCATGGGCGCGGACGTCTCCGTCATCTCCCACGGCCGCTCCAAGGAAGCCGATGCCCGCCGCTTCGGCGCCGACCACTTCTACGCCACCAGCGAGGAGGGGACCCTCGAATCCCTGCGCGGCTCCTTCGACCTGATCCTGTGCACCGTGTCCGCCGACGGCCTCGACTACGCCGGTTACATGGCCGCCCTGCGCCCCTACGGCGTCTTTGTCGACGTGGGGCTGCCCACCGAGCCGGTCTCGCTGCCGCTGCGCGCCTTCGTCAACGGTGGCAAGTCCTTCGCCGGCTCCCAGATCGGCGGCATCGCTGAAACCCAGGAGATGCTGGACTTCTGCGCCGCGCATGGCGTCATCCCGCAGGTCGAGATGATCACCGGCGAGGAGATTACGCAGGCCTACGACAATGTCGTCGCCTCGCGCGTGCGCTACCGCTACGTCGTCGACACCTCCACGTTCCCCGAGACCGCGTGAGCGTGAGCAGGTAACAGGAAAGCCCCGGGCCGAGTGGCTCGGGGCTTTCCTGGCAGTGGAGCGGATGACGGGAATCGAACCCGCGTGATCTGCTTGGAAGGCAGAGGCTCTACCATTGAGCTACATCCGCGTACCCCCGGAGGGGACGTGGATGATCCTAGCGGTTATTGTCCACGTGCGCGACATTTATTCGCCCCTCCCGTATGATGGGTCAGCGGACACCAGTCCGACGGGGTGTAGCGCAGCTTGGTAGCGCATCTGCTTTGGGAGCAGAGGGCCGCAGGTTCAAATCCTGTCACCCCGACCAGTCGCGGCACCGCTGTCGCGTCCGCCAACGTGAACGGGGGAGTGACCGTGCCGTCCTATCGCACCATCCTGACGGTCACCACCATGGCACCCGGGCACCGCCCCGAAGACGTCGAAGCGGCGGCCCGCTCCGTGACTCGGCTCGAATCCTGGGACATCGCCATCGCCTCCGGCCAGCCGCGCGTCACCGCCCGCTTCACCGCGATCGACGACGCTGACGCGCGAGCGACTCACGCCTTGATCACCGACGCCGTCAGGGGCGTCGCCGAGGTGCCGCGCTCGCGTCTCGCCGCCGTCGTGCGCGGGCGCTCCCACTACCTCACCCCCTGAGTGCGCCCCTCCGACCGGGGTGCCCAGGCCTCGTCGTTGAGCCGAGGAACAGGGGAAACGTGTGTCATTGCGCACGCGATAAGGCCGTGAGGGGCTCCATAGGCGCGTTTGGGGCGCCGAAGAGAGACATCGGGCAAAGCGTGGCGTAGACTAGGCGAGTTGTTATGCGCCCGAAATGGGCGTTCCCCGATTCGTAGACTACGGAGCGTGCGCACGTGAAGAGCACCGTTGAAAACCTCGAGCCCACCAAGGTTCGCCTGACCGTTGAGGTTCCCTACGAGGAACTGAAGTCCGAGATGGACAAGGCGTACAAGGAGATCGCCGGACAGGTCAACATCCCCGGCTTCCGTA
>ERZ772999.658-NODE-658-length-21232-cov-16.031024_pt1 | contig 21232 bp, 14 predicted proteins | sample MGYA00511467_ERZ772999 | MGnify/ENA primary metagenome ERZ772999 (study PRJEB29015, sample SAMEA2738064) | human oral metagenome | biome: human oral; feature: human-associated habitat; material: saliva | place: China | collected 2218 ... | reverse complement strand
GCGCCGACCAGATTGAGGTCATGATCGGTCAGCTGGTGAACCTGGTCAAGGACGGCAAGCCCGTCCGCATGTCCAAGCGTGCCGGTACCGTGGTCACCCTTGAGGACCTGGTCGAGGCTGTGGGCGTTGACGCGGCTCGCTACGAGCTGACCCGCTACTCGGTAGATACCCCCATCGACATTGACCTGGGTCTGCTGACTTCCAAGAGCAACGAGAACCCGGTCTACTACGTGCAGTACGCTCATGCACGTACCGTCGCTGTGGCACGTAACGCCGCGGAGGCTGGCGTGAAGGTTGAGGACGGCGTGGACACCGCCCTGCTCGACTCGGGTGCTGACGGCGAGCTGCTGGCTGTACTCGGCCAGTTCCCCGCCGCTGTGCGTGATGCCGCGAAGTTCTACGAGCCGCACCGCGTGAATCGCTACCTGGAGCAGCTCGCTTCGGCGTACCACAGCTGGTACGGTGTCTCCCGTGTCGCCCCCAAGGCGGATGAAGAGGTCACCGATCTGCACCGTACCCGCCTGCTGCTGAATAACGCAGCGCAGCAGGTGCTGGCTAACGGCCTGAACCTGCTGGGTGTGAGCGCACCCGAGCGCATGTAATACTCTCGTTTCAACCCCCGACCCGGTGCTACCGGGGCGGGGGTTGAACGCATGCCCACAAAGATAGCTAAGAAAGAGATACGATGAGCGAAGCCCGCTCCCTCTACGCCCCCGAATGGCTTACCTACCCCGAGCGCCCCGAAGCACTGTCCCGCACCATCTGGACGGATTCCTTCACTCGCAATGAGCAGGGCGAGCTCTGCATCGACGGCGTGACTGTCAGCGATTTGGTTGCTGAGCACGAAACCCCGCAGTACGTCTTCTCCGAGACGACCTTCCGCGCCCGTGCCCGCGCCTACCGCACCGCTTTTGAGCAGGCTTTCGCCGCGCACGGTGCGAAGGTGAGCGTCTACTACGCCGGCAAGTCGTTCCTGTCCACCGCTGTGGCACGCTGGGCGACCGAGGAAGGTCTGCGCCTGGATACTGCCTCCGGCGGTGAGTTGGCGTTGGCTCTGCGCGCGCAGGTGCCCGGTGCGAATATCGCCCTGCACGGTAACAACAAGGCGGAGGCCGAGATTGCCCGCGCAATCCGTAACGGCCTGGGCCGTGTGGTGGCTGACTCGGTGGACGAGCTCAAGCTCATTGAGTGCGTGTACGCCGAGCTTGCCGCCGAGCGTGTGGCTGAGGGCGAGGAGCCGTATGCCCCGGTTCCGGTGCTGATTCGTATCACCCCCGGTGTGCATGCCTCGACCCATGAGTCCATTGCGACTGCGCACGAGGACCAGAAGTTTGGCATGTCCCTGCAGCCGGGCACCGCCGCGCTCGCCGGTTTGGATGAGGAGGAGCTGGAGTACTGGGGTGTTGAGTCTACCGATTCTTACGCGGCTCTGGCTGCTGCGATTCTGAATGCAACCGATTCCCTGGATTTCCGCGGTATTCACTGCCATATTGGTTCGCAGATTTTTGAGGCGGAAGGCTTCGAGCAGGCGGCTACGACCGCCCTGGAGTTCATGAACCGCCTCAACCGTGACCTGGGCGTGACCCTGCCGGAACTGGATTTGGGTGGTGGCTACGGCATCGGCTACACCGAGGCGGATCACCCCCGCTCCATTACCGAGGTGACCGAGTCGATTGCCGCTTCCGTCGCGGCAACCTGCGAGCGCCTGGGTATGGCGATTCCGCACATGTCGTTCGAGCCGGGCCGTTCTATTTCTGGTCCTTCGGGTGCGACCCTGTACACGGTCGGCACCATTAAGAACGTGAGCATTGAGGATGAGAACGGCGAGATTCGCGTGCGCCGCTACGTTTCGGTGGACGGCGGTATGAGCGATAACGCCCGCCCGGTGCTGTACGAATCGGATTATTCGGTGACCCTGGCGAATCGTGCCCCGGCGGGGGAGCAGGTGCTCTCTCGCGTGGTGGGTAAGCACTGCGAGTCTGGCGATGTGGTGGTTCGTTACTGCTACTTGCCGGCTGACCTGCAGGCTGGCGATACTCTGGCGGTTCCGGCGACCGGCGCGTACTGCTATGTGCTGGGTTCGAACTATAATTTCTTGACTCGCCCGCCGGTGATTGCCACTGCTGATGGTAAGCCTTCTCGCGTGATGATTCGTCGTCAGCGTGAGGAGGATATGTTGGCCCTGGATATGGGTTCGGATATCTAAGAACCCTTTCAGACACCACGAAAAGCCGTGAAGTTCCCGTCTCTGCAATGCGCGCCGTGAGGTGGCGGTTGCGGGCGGGGTCTTCACGGTTTTGTGCGTTCACAACATCACGGAAGATAAGGTTCACCTCATAACTGTGAGGGATACCTCATCTCAGAGAGTAAAAGTCGCAGCTTGAGGCTGCTGAGCCGTCCCTGCCTCTTGATAAAGTGGTTGTTGGGTGCGTGCTCTGCGCCGCATCCACGCCGTAGCCCGAAGAGATACCGGGGCGAACCCGGAACAGACCGTAGAAAGAGACTATCGTGGCTGAAAAGATCAAAGTAGCACTGCTTGGTGCCGGTAATGTCGGTTCCCAGGCGGCTCGCATCCTGGTCGAGGATAACGCCATCCTTGAAAAGCGCATTGGCGCGCCCGTGGAGTTGATCGGTATTGCTGTGCGCGATACTAATGCATCCCGCCACTGGAATGCGGACCCCTCGCTGTACACCACCGACGCTGAATCCCTGATTGATGCGGCGGATGTGGTCATCGAGCTAACCGGCGGTATTGAGCCGGCTCGCACTCGCATTCTGCGTGCTCTGAAGGCGGGTAAGTCTGTGGTCTCCGGTAACAAGGCTCTGCTGGCTAAGCACGGTGTGGAGCTGCAGGCTGCCGCTGATGAGTCTGGCGCTCAGCTTTCTTACGAGGCTGCTGTTGCGGGTGCTATCCCGATTCTGCGCCCCCTGCGTGACTCCCTGGCTGGTGATCGTGTGACCCGCGTTCTGGGCATCATGAACGGCACCACCAACTACATTCTTGACCAGATGGACACCACCGGCGCATCCTTCTCGGACGCGCTGGCTGAGGCTCAGAAGCTCGGCTACGCCGAGGCTGACCCGACCGCTGACGTTGAGGGCCACGACGCCGCGTCGAAGGCTGCGATTGTTGCTTCTTTGGCGTTCCACTCGACGTTCACTATTGATGATGTGCACACCGAGGGTATTACTTCCATCACCGCTGATGATGTTGCTGCCGCGGATGCTGATGGTTACGTCATCAAGCTGCTGGCTATTTGTGAGCGTGAGGGTGAGAGCGGCGCGAACATTCGCGTGAACCCGACCCTGATTCCTCGTCAGCACCCGCTGGCGGGCGTGCACGGTGCGTTCAACGCTGTGTTTGTTGAGGCGGAGAACGCTGGCGAGCTGATGTTCTACGGTCCCGGTGCGGGTGGCGCACCGACTGCTTCGGCTGTTCTGGGTGACTTCGTGTCCCTGGCTCGTCGTCTGGTGCTGGGTGGTCCCGGTGTTCCGGAGACTTCTCACGCGCAGCTGCGCGCAACCAGCCTGGATAATGTGGTGTCTCGCTACTCGGTGGGTGTTCTGGTTGAGGACCGCCTGGGTGTTCTCGCGAACATTACCCGCATCCTGACTGAGCACGGTATTTCTGTTGATTCTCTGCGTCAGTCCACCCCGAAGGAGGGTGCGGCTCAGATTCGTATGGTGACCCATTCGGCGAAGGATTCCGATCTGCGCCGTGCGATTGCTGTGATTGACGCTCTGGACACTGTGCGTGAGGTGAACTCGGTCATCCGCGTGGAGTCCGAGAAGCACTAGGCACTGAGAAAGCACTAGACACTGAGAATTACTGGGCGCGAAAGCGTCATGCGGCTTGTGCCGCTCACTAAACGTGCGATGTTCGCTTGTGGGGGCATCGCTCACGAACGAACCCGCGTACCCGCTACCGCGCCGAACCTATGGGAGGTTCGGCGGGCGGGGCGCCAAGATTGAAGGAGAAGCCAATGGCACACGTGTGGCAGGGCGTTATCAATGAGTACCGTGACCGTCTGCCCTTCGCAGACGATGTGAAGGCTGTGACCCTGGGCGAGGGTGGTACCCCGCTGATTCACGCGCCGGCGCTGTCTGCTGAGACCGGCAACACCGTTTACCTGAAGTTTGAAGGGATGAACCCGACCGGTTCGTTCAAGGACCGTGGTATGACCAGCGCGATGACCGCCGCTAAGCGTGACGGTGCGAAGGCTGTTGTGTGTGCTTCGACCGGTAACACTTCCGCTTCGGCTGCTGCGTACGCTCTGCAGGCTGGTATGCGCTGTGCGGTGCTGGTTCCGGACGGCAAGATTTCTATAGGTAAGCTGTCTCAGGCTATCGCTCACGGTGCTGACATCATTCAGATTGACGGCAACTTCGATAACTGCCTGGAGATTGCTCGCAAGCTCAGCGAGAACTACCCGGTGTTCCTAGTGAACTCGGTCAACCCTTACCGTATTGAGGGCCAGAAGACCGGTTCGTTCGAGGTTGTTGACACCCTGGGTGACGCTCCCGATTACCATCTGCTGCCGGTTGGCAACGCGGGTAACATTACCGCGTACTGGAAGGGCTACAAGGAGTACTCGGAGCCTTACACCAACCGTGACGGTAAGGTTCTGGAGCCGGTTGCGACCAAGCGCCCGATCATGTGGGGCTTCCAGGCGGCTGGTGCTGCACCGATCGTTGCTGGTCACCCGATTGAGGCTCCTGAGACCATTGCGACCGCGATCCGTATCGGTAACCCCGCGTCGTGGGAGAAGGCTGAAGCTGCTCGTGATGAGTCTGGCGGCGTAATTGAGGCTGTCACCGATGAGGAGATTCTGGAGGCGCACCGCTGGCTGTCTGCCCGCGAGGGCGTGTTCGTGGAGCCGGCTTCGGCTGCTGGCGTTGCGGGTCTGCTGAAGAAGCACCGCGCCGGTGAAGCTCCCGAGGGTAAGACCATCGTGATTACTGTGACCGGTCACGGTCTGAAGGACCCGCAGTGGGCTCTTGAGGCTGTTAATGGTGTGAAGGTTGAGCCGACTAAGGCTCCCTTCGACGTGGTTGCTGTGGCAGATATTCTTGATTTGAACTAGTCTGTTCATACTGCGATGTGCACTCCGTCCCGTGTTTGCGGGGCGGGGTGCACCTGCATGACAGCCCCTTTTTGTATCTTTCACTTATTCACTCATTACGTCACCGATCGCGAGGTTCTTCTCATGTCTTCCCTGCATATTTCTGATATTCCGGTGGGCGCGTCCGTTAAGGTTCGTGTTCCCGCTACGAGCGCTAACCTGGGGCCCGGCTATGACAGCATGGGTTTGGGTCTTGGCTTCTATGATGAGCTGGTTGTTGAGCGTATTGAATCCGGCCTGGAGTTTGAGCTCAGTGGTGAGGGTAGCGCGGATGTTCCTCGCGACGAGAGCCACTTGGTTTTGCGGGCGATGAAGGCTGGTTTTGCGGCGGCTGGTTTGGGTGAACTGCCGCCGGTGAAGTTGATTGCTGATAATAAGATTCCGCATTCTCGCGGTATGGGTTCTTCGGCGTCGGCTATTGTGGCGGGTGTGGCTGCGGCGAGCGGTCTACTGCCGGAAGAGCACCGTCTGAGCCGTGAGCAGATGCTGCAGGTCGCCTCCGATATGGAGGGCCACCCGGATAACGTGGCTCCGGCGATTTACGGCAACCTGTCGGTATCCTGGGGTGAGATGGGCAACTGGAAGACCTTGATCATTCCGGTGCATCCTGAGGTTCACCCTGTGGTGGCTGTGCCCGATTATGAGGTGTCGACGAAGCTTGCTCGTTCGCTGATTCCTGAGCAGATGCCCCACGTTGAGGCGGTGGCGAACTCCGCTCGTGCGGCGTTGCTGGTGCGCACTCTCTCTGATGCTCCCGAGTACCTGATGGATGCGACCGTGGATTACCTGCATCAGGGGTACCGCGTGACCGCGATGGAGCCGTCCGCTGTGCTGGTTGCGTACCTGCGCAGTCAGGGTTTTGCTGCGGTGATTTCTGGCGCTGGCCCTACTGTTTTGACCTTTGCGCACGGTGACGAGCAGGTGCGACAGGTTCAGGAGGCGATTGCCGAGTTTGAGGCGACTCACCCTTGTAGCGCTATTGTGGATTGCCGCTTGAACTGGCGGGTGCTTCCCCTTGAAATTGACACTGAAGGTGTTATAGTTACTCAGTAGGATGTTATTAGTTCGTCCTATGTTGAGGTTCGCCCGTCGTTCAATGTAGACCGTCGATACTATCCTTCGTAACGTACTTCCGTTTCCCCTTATGCCTCAGATGCTTTTGTATCTGGGCGGGAGCCGGCAAGGTTTGGGGGAGTGCCTTTGGGATTCATGTCTTTCTTTATTTCTGACGCATAGGGGAAGACTTTTCTGAGGGTTTGGTTTCGCGGCGGGTGCCCTTTCAAAGTGACCAATCCGTCCTCTTCATCTCACGTAGATGGTTCTATAGATGATGGTTTGGGCTTGCCCACATTTGTGATAGAGCGCCTTATCTTCCGTGTGTGCTCGCTGTGTCTGAATCAGCGGGTACGGTAAGAGACGCGAACCGCCTCCAGCGCGGTTCGATGGAGTCGAAGGTGCAGACTGCTGTTTTCTTTCGGCAGTGTCTAAACCTTTGACCGCGCTATAGCGCCCGCCCGATCTTTATTCTGAAGATTTTCAGGGCTTATAACCAAAGGAATTGTAGTTGGCAAAGAATATTGTTGTCACCGATGAGTACGGTACGGCAGCTGCCGCACCGGAACTTGCAAACTTGAAGGTCGCGCAGTTGCGTGTCCTCGCCCAGCAGCTTGGTATCCGCGGCTATCTGAAGTTGAAGAAGGCTGAGCTGGTTCAGGTTCTTGAAGAGCATCAGCGTGGTGGCGCCGTAGCCGCTCCTGCTACGCCCAAGTTTGAGGCGCCTAAGTCTGAAGCATTCAAGTCTAAAGCGTCCGCTGAGGCTGCTGAATCTGCCCAGACTCCCGCTGCTGAGACGACTGAAGAGCCTAAGCCTCGCCGTACTCGCGCCCAGAAGGACGCCGAGGCAAAGGCAGAGAAGACTGCGGCCAAGGCTGAGAAGACCGAAAACGCTGAGGCTGCTGAAGCCCCTGCTGAGGGCGCTGAGAAGACCGAAAATTCTGAGAAGCGTACCCGCTCTTCCCGTTACGAGACTCCCGCTCAGAAGCGTGCACGCGCTCGCCGTGCCGCTGAGGGTGAGGACGCATCGGCTGAGAAATCCGAGAAGACTGAGAATAACGAGAAGCCGGAGAAGCGTACCCGCCGCACCCGCCCCCGTAAGGACGAGAAGCCCGCTGAGCTTCCTCCGCTGGATGTGCGCGCTGAGCTGGCTGCTGAGCGTATTGGCGAGCGTGCGGAGCAGGTTGACCTGCCCGGTAACTCTGCTGAGCTGAAGGCTACTACCGCTGATGGCACCGCGAGCCTGGACAGCCTGAACGCTGCCCTGGACATGACTTTTGGCACCCCCGACGGTGAGAAGAGCTCGAAGCGTACCCGCACCCGTGAGCGTCGCCGCGATCAGGATGGTGAGCGCACCGAACGTCGCACTAAGCGTGAACGTAATGCGGAGCGTGCGGAGCGTAACACTGATCGTAGTGAACGCACAGAGCGTGCCGAGCGTGCTGAGCGCCGTTCTAAGCGTGACCGTCAGGCTGAGCGTGCTGAGAAGCAGGCTCGCCGCCGCGAGGAGAACGAGCCTCGCCTGAGCGAAGACGATGTGTTGGCACCGATTTCGGGTGTTCTGGACATTCTCGACAACTACGCTTTCGTGCGTACCACCGGCTACCTGCCCGGCACCAACGACGTGTACGTCTCCCTGGCTCAGGTGAAGAAGTACAACCTGCGTAAGGGCGACCACGTGCTCGGTGCGATTCGCGTGCCGCGCGAGGGTGAGTCGAATAGCCGCCAGCGTTTCAACGCGCTGGTTCAGGTTGAGGCGATTAACGGTCAGAGCGTTGAGGAAGCAGCGAACCGCCGCGTCTTCTCGAAGCTGACTCCGCTGTACCCCAAGGAGCGTCTGCGTCTGGAGACCACCCCGAAGAAGCTGGGTACCCGAGTGGTTGATCTGGTGTCTCCGATTGGTAAGGGTCAGCGTGGTCTGATTGTGTCCCCGCCGAAGGCGGGTAAGACCCTCATGCTGCAGTCCATTGCGAACGCGATTACCGTGAACAACCCGGACGTGTACCTGATGATGGTCCTGGTGGATGAGCGTCCTGAAGAAGTGACCGATATGCAGCGCACCGTTAAGGGTGAGGTTATCGCCTCGACCTTCGACCGCCCGGCTGAGGATCACACCACTGTGGCTGAGCTGGCTATTGAGCGTGCGAAGCGTATGGTGGAGCTCGGCTACGATGTGGTCGTGCTGCTGGACTCCATGACCCGACTGGGCCGCGCATACAACCTGGCGGCTCCCGCATCCGGTCGTATCCTCTCCGGTGGTGTGGATTCTGCCGCACTGTACCCGCCGAAGAAGTTCTTCGGTGCTGCCCGCAACATTGAAGAGGGCGGCTCGCTGACTATCCTGGCTACCGCCCTGGTTGAGACCGGTTCGAAAATGGATGAAGTGATCTTCGAAGAGTTCAAGGGCACCGGTAACATGGAGCTGCGCCTGTCCCGTCAGCTGGCGGATAAGCGTATCTTCCCGGCGGTTGATATTAACGCTTCTGGTACTCGCCGCGAGGAGAACCTGCTTTCCCCGGATGAGATCAAGATTATGTGGGGTCTGCGCCGTGCCCTGGCGGGTATGGAGCCTGAGCAGGCTCTGGGCGTTCTGACCAACCAGCTGCGTAAGACTGAAAGCAACGTGGAGTTCCTTCTGACGGTTCAGAAGAACGGTCTGCGTCTGGTCGACTAAGGCTCGTATCTCACGCGCCCCACCTCCTCATGTGGGTGGGGCGCGTGAGACGTTCGTTTTGCGCATCCCTGTTGTGTGGGGTGCGAGATGTCTAGTGCCTGCCCGTGCGGCGTAAAGTGCGGGAGATGGAAGAGAGAACAGAATGTTTGAATCTATTCAGGTTCTGCTGGATGAGCACGCTGACCTGCAGAATCAGCTGGCTGACCCCGCCGTGCAGGCGAATCAGGGTAAGGCACGCCGCGTGGGCCGCCGTTATGCGGAGCTGACCGGTATTGTGACTGCGTACAACAAGTACACTTCGCTGAAGGATGACCTTGAGGCTGCTCGCGAGATGGCTGATGAGGATCCGGATTTTGCGGCGGAGATTCCCGGTCTGGAGGAGGAGCTGGAGGTTGCTCAGGAGAAGCTGCGCCGCCTGCTGATTCCGCGTGACCCGGATGATGGCCGTAACGTCATTCTTGAGGTGAAGGCTGGTGCCGGTGGTGACGAGGCGGCTCTATTTGCTGGTGACCTGCTGCGCATGTACATGCGTTATGCCGAGAACAAGGGCTGGAAGACTGAGATTATTTCTTCGACCAGCACCGATGTTGGCGGTTACAAGGATGCCCAGATTGCTATTAAGGGCTCCTCGAATGAGCCGGCTGAGGGCGTGTGGGCGCACCTGAAGTATGAGGGTGGCGTGCACCGTGTGCAGCGTGTTCCGGCGACTGAGTCTCAGGGTCGTATCCACACTTCTGCTGCTGGTGTTCTGGTGTTCCCCGAGGTGGATGAGCCCGAGGAAATCGAGATTAACCAGAACGACCTGAAGATTGACGTGTACCGTTCTTCGGGCCCCGGTGGTCAGTCGGTGAACACTACTGACTCGGCGGTGCGTATTACTCACCTTCCGACCGGTATTGTGGTGGCGATGCAGAATGAGAAGTCTCAGCTGCAGAACCGTGAAGCTGCGATGCGCGTTCTGCGTGCGCGCCTGCTGGCTCACCAGCAGGAGCAGATTGACGCTGAGAACGCGGCACACCGTGCTTCGCAGGTGCGTACCATGGACCGTTCGGAGCGTATCCGTACATACAACTTCCCGGAGAACCGTATTGCGGATCACCGTACCGGCTACAAGGCGTACAACCTGGATGCCGTACTGAATGGTGACCTGGAGCCTGTGGTTCAGTCCGCTATTGAGATGGATGAGGCGCACCGCCTCGCTCAGGTGGGCCAGGAACAGAAGTAACCCTGTACAGAAGTAACCCTGTACAGAAGTAGTTCCGTGCAGACGTAGGTTCTGTATAGGCTCTTGTCGATTCGCTGAATCGATGTGAGATGTTGGTGAGGGGCTCGCCGCTACGGCGGTGGAGCCCCTTAGCCATATACTGTGACAGGTTTTGAGCTGTTGAGAGAGCGTAAGGAGAGCTCATGAAGGTGAATGTGTACGACCCGCGCGGGGAAGAACTCGCGCAGGTACTCACGCGCGCCACCGCGGCACTGGCGCAGGTGCCCAGCCCCCGCGTCGACGCCGAGCTCCTCGCCGCGCACCTGCTCTACGATGGCTCACGCTCACGCCTACAGCACGCCGCGCTCATGGGGGAGCGGCTCACCCCCGACCAGGCCGCAGAGTACGAGGCGCTGGTCACCCGCCGCGCCTGCCGTGAACCGCTGCAGCACATCACCGGCTCCGCTCCCTTCTACCGCCTAGAACTGGCAGTCGGACCGGGCGTGTTCGTACCCCGTCCCGAGACCGAGCTACTCGTCGAAGAAGCCCTCAAAGTGCTGGCCGCACGCGCCAATTCGGCACCCCGCACCGATTCGGCAACCGGTCAGCTGCGTATCGTCGACCTGTGCACCGGCTCCGGCGCTATCGCCGCGGCAATCAAGAGCGAACTGCCGAACGCCCAGGTGTTCGCGGTAGAGCTCTCCGAAGACGCCATCCCCTACACCCGCAAGAACCTCGAGCCGCTCGGCGTACACCTGGTTCAGGGGGACGCCCTCACCTCCCTGCCCGAACTTGCCGGAACCTTCGACGCGGTGCTCTCGAACCCTCCGTACATTCCGCCGGCGAACGTACCCGCCGACCCGGAAGCCGCCCTGCACGACCCGGACATGGCACTGTACGGCGGGGGAGAGGACGGCATGCAGATGCCCTCCGCGATTGCCGCCCGCGCCTTCGAGCTTCTTACCCCCGGCGGCCTGTTCATCATGGAGCACGACGACACCCAGGAAGACGCCGTTGCCGAGCTGTTGGCGCGTGTCGGCTTTGAAGGCTACTACCCGGTGCGTGACCTGAATAATCGTCCGCGTCATAGCGTCGGTTATAAACCGCGCCCACTAGAGCCTTTAGACTAGTAGATGCACCACCTAGCCCGTGCCGGGCTGCGTGAAGGCAATGCGTCCGCCTCCTCAGCCAGCTCAGGGCCGGTGAAATATGGTGAACCCCCGGAAGAGTGCTTCCACATGGCGCGTTGTGGGTGCCGGTGTCTCGCCGCATCCAGAAAAACATGAGAGAATAAGACCCGTGACTGCAAAGCTGTACCCCGTAACGACTGAAACTGAGACCCGCGAGGCCATCGAAGCTGCCCGCGAGGCGTTGAAGGCGCACGACACGATTGTGATGCCCACCGATACCGTCTACGGTATTGCCGCCGATGCTTTCTCGCATCAGGGTGTTGCCAAGCTGCTGGCAGATAAGGGCCGCGACCGCACCATGCCGCCGCCCGTGCTGATTTTTGATCTTGCTGCGCTCGCTGGCGTGGTCGACGACGTTCCGGACGATATTTACGATTTGGGTGGTCGCTTCTGGCCCGGCGCGCTGACTATTATTCTTCACGCGTACCCGTCGCTGAGCTGGGATTTGGGTGAGACCCGCGGTACTGTTGCCGTGCGTGTTCCCGATGATGAGTTCGCCCTGAAGTTGCTGACTGAGCACGGTCCGCTGGCGGTTTCGAGCGCGAACAAGACCGGTCAGGAAGCCGCACTGGACGCACAGACCGCTATGGATTCCCTGGGCGAGGATGTTGCCGTGGTGATTGACGGTGGCGCTCGTCCTAAGCCGCTCGAGTCTGAGCCGAATGAGGACGGCGTGGTTGTGGTGACTGAGCGTGACCCGGCACCGTCGACGATTCTGGATTGCACCTCCTTCCCCTACGTGGTGGTTCGTGAGGGCGCAATTTCGGTGGAGGAGCTGCGCGAGGTCGTTCCGACTATCCTGACTCGTGCGGAGGCTGATGAACAGGCGGCTCGTAAGGTTGAGGAGGCTGAGGCTGCTTCTTCCGCATCGTCTGAGTCGACTCCTTCTGAGCGTGCTCTGGATGAGCAGGCTGACCTGGATGAGGCGTACGAGCAGTGGGACAGCACCCACACTGTGAGCGGTGAGCCTGCTCGTCGAGCTTCGGCACCGGTTGCCGGTTCCGTCGCTGCGTCACTGCTGGGCGCTACTTCGGCTCTGTCTTCTGCTTTCAGCGCCGGCGTGGATCAGGAGCGTTCGCGCGGCTACCGTGACAACACTCCGAAGCCGGTTCGTGCGGATGAGCCGCAGACCCACCCGGTTCCTGCTGATACTGCTCGCGCGCTGGTCTTTGGTGAGTCGAAGATTGAGACTGCCGCTCAGAGCACCCCGGCTCAGAGCGAGGCTAAACCGACAGATGCTAAGGCTGAAGACGCTAAGACTGAAGCTACTAAGACTGAATCTGAGGCAAAGACCGAGCAGAACGATGCCCCGGAGGATCACCTCTAAACCTCAGCGGGTTATAGCGCTCGGGTATAAATCTCGGAGCATAAAAACGTATAGGGAACCCCCGATATATCGTTCAGATATATCGGGGGTTCCCTTTCGTTATGAGTCCTACAGGTTATGCGCCCCTAGGATGCATACATCAGGCTGCCTGCCTCAGATTGGGCACCTTTAGGAGAAGTACGCGCGCTACCTAGTTCTTGTCGAAGCGGCGGTCCTTCTTCTTGCCCAGCGCGGTGTGGGCGGTGCGCAGTACTTCACGCACGCGCGGGGTAGGCAGAAGGTTGTTTTCGCGTGCCCAGGAGTCGTCGATGCCCTGGCCGAACCACATGACCTCAACCTTACGCACGGAGCCTGCGAACTTGTCGTTCATCAGCTCGGAGACGGTGTAGCCTGCCTTGATGGCTGCGCGGCAGAGCCATTCGGGCAGGCGGTGCGGGTGGCGGCGACCAGCATCCACGGATGCGGAGGCGACGGTTGCGCCTTCCCAGGGCTGTAGCACGATGGTGGGTAGCTCGCCGGGGAAGGTGCCGAGCATGACCACGAATTCTGCGAGGGCTTGCACGCTGGAGACCGGGGACTTGCCGGTGCCTGCACCCGCAACGGATGCGAAGGGGGAGGATGCTATCTTGGCGAAGAGTTCGGTGGTGCGTCGGCCTCGGCCCTGCACGCTGGTTGCGCGAAGGATGCACAGTTCGGGTGCGCAGTCGGGGTGTTCTTCGAGGAAGTAGTCCTGCAGGTCGAGCAGCGCTTCTTCGCCGAGTGCCTTGGAGAAGGAGTAGGCGCTGAACGGGTTAGTCTCTTCGGAATCATCCAGCACGAGGCGCGGGCCCTGTACCGCTGCGGAGGAGAGGTGGATGACTCGGCGCACGCCGGTGCGCTGGGCGGCGATGGCAATCACGGCGGGAAGCAGGGCGTTTGCGCCGACGAGCGGGGGTAAATCCTGCATGTTGGGTGCTGCGAGGCCTGCTGCGTTGACGACGACCTGCGCGCCAGCGAAGGCTTCTGCGAGGGAGTCGATGATGCCTTCAAGCTGGTCTGCTTCGTTGATGATGCTGTCTACGTCGAGGGCTCGGGTTGCGAGTCGAGGTGCCTCAATGGGGTCGACGCTGATACCTTCTGCGTTCAGACGCGCGACGATGGAGGAACCAACGAAGCCGCTGGCGCCAATGACTTTCCACTTGGATTCGGACATCTCTTTTACCTCTCACGAGCCCGCGTACGTTGCGGGGAAAAATGGGGTCATTTCAACTTTCCCATATTTGAACAGTTTATGGGGAATTTGTGGGGTTTTATTCGGTCTCTGGTCGTTTTTCGCACGGGGTGCACAGCGCAAACACAGGCTGTGAAGCTGGTAGCTTGATGGATACCCAAAACTGGGTGTGCGGGTACGTCCGCTATGCGGATAAATCAACTGAATTCAGTTGTTTATTTTGTCATATAGGGTGTCTTTTGGGGTGATAATTCACTCTCTAGTGGAGACCGCAGGTAAAATATTTTCTTTGAGTGATATATCCACACGGTTGAATACCGCGGGCGCGAGAAACGCCAGAAGCGCCCAGTACGATATGGGTATATCGAGTACCGGCTGATTCAGGCGCATCGCGCCGCGGAGGGAGAACTTATGGCAGAAAAGTACAGCGACGTGACCGCTTTTGCCCAGCCTTCTTCCAATCAGTCTTCCTCTCATGATTCTTTGAACGAGTATCCCCGCACCGTCGCCGTGGTGGTGACCTATAACCGTGAGGACCTGCTGCCGAAGACCCTCGCTGGTATCGCTTCTGGTGAGCGTGTGCCTGCAGCAGTGGTAATCGTTGATAACGCCTCCACGGACGGTACTGCCGAGTATTTGCGCACCCTGGACTATGAGCTGCCGGTGGATTGCATCCGCTTGGAGAGTAATATGGGTGGTGCTGGCGGTTTCGCGGTGGGTATTGATCGCGCCTTGGAATGCCATAACCCGGATTTGGTGTGGGTTATGGATGATGACACCGAGCCGACCGAGAACACCCTGTCGGAGGCGGTTGCCGCTTGGCTGAACTATTCGCCGGTGCCTTCGCAGCGCCCCGCGGTGGTGGCCTCTCGTGTGGTTTGGACGAACGGCGAGGACCACCCGATGAACACTCCGCGCACCATGTTTGCGGCGGGTCAGCAGCGTCATGCTCGTGCGCAAGCGGTGGGTGCCCGTCCGATTCGTAGCGCCTCGTTCGTGTCGATTCTGATGGACGCGCAGGCTATTCGCCGTAACGGTGGTTTGCCGATTGCTGAGTTCTTCATTTGGAATGATGACTTCGAGTTTTCGACTCGTCTGATTCATCACCGTGACGGTATTGCGGTGCCTTCCTCGGTGGCTAAGCACCACACGAAGACTTTTGGTACGACGAACGCTGACCCGGGTCCGCGTTTCTATAACGATGTGCGTAATAAGCTGTGGGTCTTTACCCGTTCGCGTACCCTGAACCCGCTGGAGAAGCTACTCTATGGTGGTTCGTCGGCGCGCCTGTGGATTTCTACTGTTCTGCGTACCGATGACCGCCGGACCTACCTGGGGTACTTCCTGAATGGTGTGCGTGATGGCTTGCGTGCGCCTCGCCCGAATGCTCAGGTGCTTGAGGGTATTTACCCGCTGACTTTCCCGGGCCGCTACGGAGTGCCTGCATCCGCTGGAAGCTTCGCTGATTCTGAGAAGGCGCGCGGTTGCGTGAGCTCCGCACCCGATTTCTCGGTGCTGATGAGCGTGTACGCGAAGGAGAACCCCGCCTATCTGGACCAGGCTTTGGAGTCTAACCTGCTGAACCAGACGGTGCGTCCTTCTGAGCTGGTTTTGGTGAAGGACGGCCCGCTGACCCCCGAGCTGGATGCAGTGGTGGACCGCTGGGTTCAACGCGCCGAGAATCTGGATTGCCCGCCGATTCAGGTGGTGGAGCTGGCTCAGAATGTTGGTTTGGCGGAGGCGCTGAACGCCGGTCTGCAGGCGTGTTCGTATGAGCTGGTTGCTCGTGCTGATTCTGATGATTTGTCTGAGCCGACTCGTTTTGCGCGTCTGATTCCTGCCCTGGTGCAGGGCGGCTACACGGTGCTGGGCTCTGCCATGTTTGAGGTGAATGAGAGCAATACTGCGGTGGAGTCGACTCGCGAGGCGATTATTGATTCTGCGCGTTTGCTCAGCGCGATGGATTCGCGCAACCCGATTTATCACCCGTCCGTGGCGTTCGTGAAAAGTGCTGTGCAGCAGCTGGGCGGTTACGAGTTCGTGCCCGGCGCTGAGGATTGGTGGCTGTGGATGCGTCTGCGTGATGCCGGCTATCGTTTGGGTAATATCCCCGAGGCTCTGGTGCGTTACCGCGTGGGTGCGGGCGCGTACACGAAGCGCGGGGGAGTGGATGCCTGGTTGCAGGATGTGGCGATTCAGCGTCGGCTGTACACCGGTCACGGTATTTCTAAGCTTCAGTGGGCTCAGAATATGGCGGTGCGTAGTGTGTACCGTTTTGTTCCTGAGCAGGCACGCCGTTCGGCGTTTCGTGCGTTGTCGTCTTTGACGGCTCGTGTTTCTTCTCGTTCTTCTGGTACCGCATCTGAAGGAGGCATGTAGTGGCTCAGTTGAAACCTCACGCTCGTGTGGTGATGCGGAAGGCTGCTCATCGCGGCACGATGGTGACGGAGGGTGACTCTGGCACGATGCTGGTGAACCGTCTGTATGAGCGTAAGCCGTGGTGGCTGATTGCGCAGGCGCTGATTGATTCGAGTGCCTGGGTTCTGTCGGTTTTGTTCGCGTACATGCTCCGCTATAGTGTGCTGCTCAGTAACGGCTCGGTGTTCGATATTATTCACCCGGCGTCGTTGACGATGACCGCTACGTTGGCTGTGGTGCTGCACCTGGCTGTCGGTTTGGCGGGCGTGAAGATTTATAACGGCGTGTATTCGTACGGTTCGTTTGACGAGTCGTGGCGTGCTGGCGCGGCTGCTTTGAGCGCGGGTGCGGCGTTGACTGCGTTCTCCTTTGTGGATGAGCTGCTGGGTCTGCCGCATATTCCGCATAGTGTGCCTGCGATTGCGGGTGCGTTTAGCCTCATTATGATGGCGGGCACTCGCATGGCGAAGCGTGTGTACACTGAGCGCGGTGCTGTGCGTGAGCTGACCGGCGAGCCGGTGATTGTGTATGGTGCTGGTTTTATCGGCGGTATGGTCATGGATTCGATGCTGCACGATGAGGCTGCGAAGCTTCGCCCGGTTGCGGTCTTCGATGATGACCAGCTGAAGGCTGGTACGAAGTTCCACGGCATTTCGGTGATTACGACTTACCGTGAGCTGGAGCAGGCGATTCGTGAGTCGGGTACCCGTAAGATTCTGGTGACGATTTCGGATATGTCGGAGGATTACTTTGAGTCCTTCTGCAACCGCATGCGTAAGCTTAAAGTTGAGGTTCAGCGTATTAGTAGTGCGAATGCTCGACTGATGGGTGAGCGTCTGATTACCGCGAGCGATAACGACCTGATGCGCGTGATTCGTGGCGAGATTAACTACGATATTGACGGCGATATTCTGCGTTCGTACCTGCACGGTAAGCGTGTGCTGGTTACGGGTGCGGGCGGTTCGATTGGTTCTGAGCTGTGCCGTCAGATTAGCGAGTTTGAGCCGGAGACCCTCATGATGCTTGATCATGATGAGACTCTGCTGATGGAGACGAAGGTTTCGATTACTCACGAGTCGAGCCTGGATGATGATCGCATTATTCTGGCTGATATTCGTGAGGGAGATAATATGCTGGAGATTTTCCGTGACCGTCGCCCCGAGGTGGTGTTCCATGCTGCGGCTTTGAAGCATGTATCGGCGCTGGAGGCGTACCCGCAGGAGGCGTGGAAGACGAACTCCTTGGGTACTCTGAACGTGCTACGTGCCGCGGAGGCGGTGGGCGTGAAGACCTTCGTGAATGTTTCGACCGATAAGGCTGCGGATCCGAAGACTGCGCTGGGTCAGTCCAAGCGCGTGGCGGAGCGTCTGACCGCGTACTTTGGCGAGAAGACCGGTAACACCTACGTGTCGGTTCGTTTCGGTAACGTGTTTGGTTCGCGCGGTTCGATTAAGCCGCTCTTTACGAAGCAGATCCTTTCGGGCGGTCCGATCACCCTGACGGATAAGCGCGCGACCCGTTACTTCATGCTGATTACCGATGCCTGCCTGCTAGTGATGCTTGCCGGTGCGATTGGTCGCCCGGGCGAGGTCATGGTGCTGGATATGGGTCAGCCGGTCAAGATTCTGGACGTTGCGAAGGCGATGCGCCAGGCGTATGAGCGATATGACGTGGAGATCAAGGAGATTGGTCTTCGCAAGGGTGAGAAGCTGGATGAGACTCTCTTCGGCGGTACCGAGAAACTGGTACCGAGTGAGGAGAACCGGTATATTTCCCGGTCGAGTGCCCCGGCACTTGACCCTGATGAGCTCGATTATGAGTGGTGGATTCAGAACTATCGGGAGCACAGCGGCTATGAGCGTCATGGCCTGGAGCGTGCCCCTGATCCGCGTACTTTGGCGGATGCGCAGACGTTCTAATCTTTAGAGAATAACACCGGATACTGCACTTGCGTGGCAGGTGCGGTATCCGGTGTTTTTCTCTTTACACGGCACTAGATTCTGTGTGCGGTACTGGATTCTGTGAAGGTTAGCCCCGCGTCGGTGAATAGTTTTATAGAATACGAAGTAAACACACACTACACACATCGTCCCTTAGCCGCGATTTTGGACCTTGGTTCCAGCTTCGACGGCGTAATGCCTTGGAGCTGGTATGACCTCCTTTTCTGAGCTGTTGAGTATTTTTGCTCTTGCTTTTGTTTTGGGTGCCCTTTTGCCGTTTGCGGTGCGCCCGATTTTGCACCGCTACAACATGGTGGATGTTCCTAATGAGCGTTCTTCGCATACTGCTCCGACGTACCGCGGTATGGGTTTGGCAACTGCTGTGGCGACTCTTGCGGCGTTTGTGGCGGCTACCCTGTTCGGCTGGACGTACCGTTCTTCTGAGTCTTTGCAACTGGCGGTGACGATCGCCTTGGCGATTTTGTGCGCTCTCGCCTTGGGTTGGCTTGAGGATATTCGCGGCCTGAGCATTGTGCGTCGTGCGGGCCTGCAGCTGGTGATTGGTGTGCTGGTGAGCGTGAGCTTTGCGACGGTGCAGGGCACGAGCATTCTGCTGCTAATCCTTGGCGCGATTTTTATTGCCGGCTACATTAACGTGGCGAACTTTATGGACGGCATTAACGGCATTTCTGGTGCTCACGGTCTGGTGGCTGGTTTGGCGTATGCGCTGACCGGTTGGATGGTGAACCTGCCGTGGCTGGCTTTGGCGGGTGTGGCTGTTGCCGGTGCTTTTGCGGCCTTCTTGCCGTGGAATGTGCGCCCGGGTAAGAACGTGTTTTTGGGCGATGCGGGTTCTTATGTTTTGGGCGCGGCGCTGGGCGCGTTGGCTGTGGGCGCGTGGTTTGCGGATGTTCAGTTCCTGTTGGCTTTTGCTCCGCTGATGACGTACCTGGCGGACGCGGGTACGACTCTGTTCCGTCGTTTTATGGCGGGGGAGCAGTGGTACAAGCCGCACCGTACTCACACTTATCAGCGTCTGACGGATGTTGGTTTCAGCCACCTTGGTTCAACCGCCGTGGTGACGGGTACGACCATGCTGGTGTGGGTACTGTTGGCGTTTGCGTCTGATTTGTATGTTGCGGGATCTGTGGTGGCGACCGTGGGTGTGGTTCTTGTGGCTCTTACCGTGCTGGTGGTGTATCTGCGTATGCCGCAGCTCTTTGGTGGAGAGGCTCCTACCTCTACGATTGACCTGTCGAAGCGTTTTGCAACGGATCCGAAGGGTTCGGCGCCGAAGGCGAAGTCGGCAACTTCCGAGCCTGCTACCGGCTCTTTGACCTCGGCACCTGGTGTTCCTGCGACTTTGGAGAACGGGGAGCCGACCTCGCTGCATCCGGAGCCGATCATGCCGGATTCGGTGAAGGATCGTGCGGGTCAGCCTTCTTCTGCTTCCTCTTCTTCGACGCAGTCTAATCAGAATCGTGGGGAGAAACACTAATGGCTTCTGAGCAGCCTAAATCTCAGGCTCCTGCAGAGCCTCTCTGGAGGCGCGTGGTGGACGTTCTGTGGTACCCGCCGGCGGAGCGCAAGAAGCAGCAGAAACGCCGCCGAGAGCGTGCTCAAGCAGGTTTGAAGGCCTCTTCTTTCGAGAGTCAAGAGCTTTCCTGGAAATTTTTGTTCTACAGAGTATCGGCTAACTCTCTGCTGGCTTGGTTGGGCGGTATGATGAGTGCGTACCTGTTTGCGGGCCCTGTGGGCGCGCTAGGAATAACATTGGGCTTTCTGATAATCTATATATGCTTCACTCTGGGCGTATTAGTTATGTTGGTTGCTCCCATTTTCGACTGGGGTGTACCCAAATCGCTGGTGGTGAGCTACCTCGTGAAGATTGCTCTGCTCGGTCTGGTATTGATGTTTGTGCCATTCCCCGAGAATCTGAGGCACGGTTGGACTCTCGCAGGCGCATGTACCGGCGTGATTCTGTGGATTGTTATTGAAACAGTCAGCATCGCACGACTAAGAATTTTGTACTTCGACACCGACTCGGAAGACCACGGTCGGTAACACGATTGGTGTTTGAAAGGAAAAACGTTTGGCCGAAGAGAAGAAGTGGTGGGACGGAGATAAAAAGCTCCGTACCACCGGAGAATTGGTATCTGACGGAGGTCTCTCCGGCGCAGTCATGTCGATTCTCTATCTGATCATCGGTGTAGCGGTGTGGGGAGGCATCGGTTACCTCGGTGACCTGGTCTTCTCCACCACTTGGCTGGTGTGGGTTGGCGCCTTGATTGGCGCTGTTGGAGGTTTGACCCTCGTCTTTACCCACATGACCAGGCAGAATAAAGACCGTTAGGTCATTGAACGCGGACCGCTAGGTCACACATTCATCCATGTAGTTAGCATGTCAGTCGTTTATAGGCAGACATGGGCTCTTGATAGCCACTAGTAGCAAGAAAGGACTTGCTTTGATCGAGAACGGGTTGATCCTCGCGGAAGCCTATGTGCCGCCGACCCCTGAAGACATGCATCTGCCCCCCTTCTTCACCATTGGTGATTTCGCTTTCGGTAAGCAGAACGTACTGATTCTGCTGTCCGTGGTGATTATTGCGGTCTTCTTCCTCACCGCAGCACGTAAGCGTGCCATGGTTCCCGGCAAGACTCAGTTCATTGCTGAATCCGGCTACATGTTTGCTCGTAACTCCCTCGGCAAGGAAACCCTGGGCGTTCAGCACTACAAGCCTTTCGTGCCGATTCTGTTCGCCTCCTTCTTCTTCGTTCTGGTGAACAACCTCTTCGGTTCGATTCCGTTTGTTCAGCTGCCCTCCTTCTCCCACCCCGGTAGCGCCTACGCACTGGCTGGCGTGGCATACCTGACCTGGGTTGGCGTTGGTATCAAGCGCAAGGGTCTGGGCGGCTTCTTCAAGGACATCACCATGCCTTCGGGTCTGCCAGTGTGGATTTACCCCATCCTGATCCCGATCGAGTTCTTCTCGAACCTGCTGATTCGTCCCGCAACTCACGCACTGCGTCTCTTCGCAACCATGTTCGGTGGTCACCTGGCGCTGATGGTTGCATCCAGCATGGTGACCTACA